>VTLG01002398.1_pt1 | contig 33264 bp, 14 predicted proteins | sample 4694571 | NCBI WGS metagenome assembly VTLG01 (sample SAMN12604809, study PRJNA352737) | marine metagenome | biome: ENVO:00000447; feature: ENVO:00000209|ENVO:00000569|ENVO:01000036; material: ENVO:00002151; isolation source: viral sequences binned using virsorter ...
TAGGCATGGGAGGTCCGGGTAGGGTAATCTATACAGAACCCGCCGGTGGAGATTCTTATTGACATTCTACATATATCAGTGTATAATTGAATTGAAGGTATTAAGAAACTATGGCAAAAGGATTTACGGTTAAAGCCAATACCCCAAAGAAGAAACCAGCTGAATGGGATATTGATGCTATCAAAGCAAGGATGAAAGGAAAGACGATTGTATTTTGTCTTCCTGGACGTGGATGTTCTTACGTCTTTCTGAAAAACTTTGTGCAGTTATGCTTTGATTTGGTTCAAAATGGTATGTCCATCCAAATCAGTCAGGACTACTCATCTATGGTTAACTTTGCTAGATGTAAGTGTCTTGGAGCAAACGTTCTCAGAGGACCTAAGCAAGTTCCATGGGATGGTAAGCTTAACTATGATTATCAACTGTGGATAGACTCGGATATTGTCTTTAACACAGAGAAGTTCTGGCAGCTTGCTGATTTAGCAGTACCAGCAGAAGGTGATGAAAAAGGTATCACTGCAGGATGGTATGCAACAGAAGATGGGCAAACAACCTCAGTAGCACACTGGTTAGAGGAAGAGGATTTCCGCAAGAACGGTGGTGTTATGAATCATGAAACCGTCGAAAGCATCTCGAAAAGACAGAAACCTTTCACAGTTGACTACACTGGGTTTGGTTGGGTTATGATTAAGAAGGGTGTATTTGAAGAACTTGAGTATCCTTGGTTTGCTCCTAAGATGCAAGTCTTTGAATCTGGTGGTGTTCAGGATATGTGTGGCGAAGACGTTTCATTCTGTCTTGATGCCATTGATAAAGGTTATCAGATCTGGTGCGATCCTCGGATTCGTGTCGGTCACGAAAAAACTCGTATTATTTAATTATGCAGATAGCGTCGTTGCTCGGACTAGTGATTGTTTTAGCAATTTGCGGGTTCGCTCTATACCTTAAATCTTACAACCCTCATTAAAATACATTATGGCAGTTAAAACTAAAGCAGGTGCATGGGGTGCTAGCACATATAGTGATACACCCCCGAAAAAAACTCGTCAAGGAAGAGGCAAACATACTAAGTATGCCGCGACCTCTCGTAATCTAGCCAAAAAACGCTACCGAGGACAAGGAAAATAAATAACTGGGACTCGAAAGAGTCCTTTTTTTAGTGAAGAGGTAAAAATGACTCCAAACAACGATTTTTTAGACAATTTAGCAAATGATCAACATCAAAAAATGCTTCGTGAAATCGCAAATGACAATATAACTCCTAAAAAACGTGATACTTTAGTCCAAAATGACGTTTATGAGCGCAAAGATAGCGAATTTGAGGACGATGAACTTGATTATGACACTGATATGGTTCCTCTCGCTGAATTTTAGTTATAATTCCTTAATAAATAACTCAATAAATACAGTATTTTTATAATTCATGCCGTTAGAACGGGTAAGTCAAAGTTTTAAGGATCTCAGTTCATCATTTAAGGTAAATCCCTTGAATGAAGATCTTATTGCAATTAAAAATGAGACCGCAATTGCCCGTTCTATACGAAACTTAATCATGACAGTACCTGGAGAACGGTTTTTTAACCCAATTTTAGGTTCTGACGTCACTGGACTCCTTTTTGAGAACATTGATGAGTTAACGGCAGAAGAAATTAGTGATCAAATTAGAATAACAGTGGAAAACTTTGAACCACGGGTAGTATTAACTGACGTTGATGTTGTTCCAAACCTTGATAATGGTGAATTTAATGTAACTTTAAATTATGATATTGTTGGAATTGATGTATTACCTCAACAATTAGAATTTGCATTACAACCAACACGATAATGGCATTAGTAAATTACGCAGATCTAGATTTTGCACAAATAAAAACCTCAATAAAGGATTATTTAAGGGCAAATTCCAATTTTACCGATTATGACTTTGAAGGGTCCAATCTTTCAGTCATTATCGATACTTTAGCATACAATACTTACATTACTTCATACAATGCCAACATGGTAACGAATGAAGTATTCATTGATAGTGCAACTTTAAGAGAAAATGTTGTTTCTCTTGCACGAAACATTGGATATGTTCCTAGATCAAGAAAATCATCAAGAGCTAAAATATCTTTCTTTGTTGATACAAGTAATTTTACAAATGCCCCTGCATCACTTACTTTAAAAGCAGGAGTGGTTGCTACAACTGATCCATTTGGCGATCAAAGCTATTCTTTCTCTATTCCTTCGGATATTACTGTTCCGGTTGTTAATAATATTGCAGAATTTACTGATATTCTCATTTATGAGGGTACAAGAGTTAGTCAAACCTTTACAGTTAACGCTTTTACACCAAATCAACGATTTATTCTTAATAATGCGGGTATTGACACGAGTTTACTTACAGTAACCGTTAGTGCTAATGCTACTTCAAGTGCAGCAGACACATATACCCTTGCAGATAGTCTTTTTGACGTTAAAAAAGATTCTAAAGTCTTTTTTATTCAAGAAGTTGAAGATGAAGAGTATGAATTGATCTTTGGAGATGGTATTTTTGGTAAAAAGTTGAAAGAACCCGAATTTATTGTTGCAAATTACATGGTTTGTAATGGTGACGTTGCAAATAACCTTTCTACCTTCATTTTTAGTGGAATTTTACAAGATGATTCGGATAGAGCAGTAGAAACGGGAATTTCACTCATTTCAGTTACTGATTCTTCACATTCTGGAGCAAGTATTGAAAGTGTAGAGTCAATTAAGAAGTATGGGACTCGAATTTATGCTTCTAGAAATAGAGCAGTCACTGCAGCAGATTATGAAGCACTAATTCCTTCACTTTATCCTGAAACAGAGTCTGTTTCTGCTTATGGAGGAGAAACTCTTAGTCCACCTCGATTTGGAAAAGTTTACATTAGTATAAAACCATATAATGATCGATATTTGTCTAATTTGATCAAAGATAACATTAAAAGGAAATTAGACAAGTATAATGTTGCTGGAATCATTCCAGAAATTGTAGATTTGAAATATTTGTACTTGGAGACCAATTCAAACGTCTATTATAACCCAAATTTAGCACCTTCTGCTAATTCTGTTAAAACTCAAATTTTTTCGAGTATTAACACATATGCAGATTCAACAGAATTGAATAAATTTGGTGCAAGATTCAAGTATAGTCAATTTTTGAATATAATTGACGAAAGTAATCCATCTGTCACTTCTAACATCACTACAGTGATTATGAGGAGAGATATGAGAGCAGTATTAAATACTTTTGCTGAGTATGAAATATGTTATGGTAATAGATTCCATATTGCACATAAAGCGGGGTATAATATTAAATCCTCTGGATTTAGTGTTAGTGGAGTTACCGGAACGGTATATATGGGGGATGCACCTACTAATGAGAGAACTGGAACGATTAATTTATTCAGATTAGACTCTCCTACTCAACCTGTAATTGTAAGGCGAAATGTTGGAACTATTGATTATGTAAAAGGTGAAGTGAAGTTATATCCACTTAATATTATTGGAACTATTATTAGTAAAGGAATTCCACTTATTGAAATAGAAGCAATTCCATATTCAAATGATGTTATCGGATTACAGGATCTTTATTTGCAACTAGATACTAGTAGGGTAAATGTTAACATGTGGCCTGATGAAATTGCATCTGGAGCAGAAATCTCAGGAAGTAGTCTTCAAGTATCGTCAAGTTATTCAAACGGAGTCTTTGTAAGATAAGATATGGAAACTAGAGTTAAAATCCAATCGATAGTTGAGAATCAACTGCCAGATTTTATTGCAGAGGAAAATCCGCTTCTTGTAGACTTTTTAAAGCAATATTATATCTCGCAGGAATACCCTAGTGGAGCTGCTGATTTAATTCAAAATGTTGACAAGTATATTAAACTTGATGAAATTTTTAAGAGTGTTAATACATGCATAGTAAGTTCTGATATATCTTATACTGATACGACAATTAATGTAAGTACAAGCCTTAATCAAGATGGTGTTGTATTATCAGGCACACAGGGATTTCCTGATAGGTATGGAATTATTAAAATTAATGATGAAATAATTACCTACACCAGTAAAACAGATTCGACCTTTGATGGGTGTGTAAGAGGGTTCAGTGGCGTTACTAAGTACTCTAAGGCAAATTCCCCCGAAGAGCTAGTTTTCTCTTCTTCTGCGGCGGCACAGCACACTGTAGAGAGATTTGAAGGGCCTCAAGCATGGGGTAGTGGTACAGGGTATCCTATTGCTCCTTCTGTTCACAATCTAAGTGGATTATTCTTCATTGAATTTCTCAATAAGCTAAAACGACAATTTATTCCTGGATTTGCGGAGAGAACTCTAGATTCTGATTTAAATCAAAATCTTTTTATTAAACAATCTAAAGATTTTTATGCTTCAAAGGGTACTGACCGTTCCTTTGAAATTTTATTTGGTGCATTATATGGTGAAAATGTTGAAGTTATTAAACCAAGAGATTTCTTGTTCAGACCATCAGATGCAGGTTGGAGAAGAACTAAAGATTTAGTTGTTGAAAGGATTGATGGAGATCCTACACAACTTTTAAACAATACTTTATATCAAGATCCAATTGAAAAATATGATATAGAGGAAGCTTATGCATCTGTTACGGATGTAGAAAAAATTTCTATTGGGACAACTGAATATTATAAATTGAGTTTTGATGCTGATTTTTCAAAAGATTTGGTTTTAGACGGAACTCTTTATGGAGATTTTTCAGTTCATCCAAAAAGTTTATTAATAACTCCTGTTTCTGCGGGAGCAACTACAATTGATGTTGATTCAACGGTTGGATTTGCACAGTCGGGAGAAATTGCTTTTAAATATGATAATGGAAATGCGGGAATAGCATCATATTCTTCTAAATCTATTACACAATTTTTTGGTATAGCAAGTACGTCTATTACTTCTGGAATAGGTACAGCAGTAGAAATTAGACTAAATGCCTATGCTTATGGTTATTCTGGAATAACCACAGATAATCCAATTAAAGTTAGAATTGGATCAGTTTTAGAAGATGTTATAATTTCAGAAGAAACTCGTTTATTTACTAAAAATGATACGGGAAGAATTAAGACTTTAGGAATTAGTTCCACTACTATTAGAAGAGATAATTGGATTAGTAATATTGCCAATACTTATAAGATTGAGTCATATAATTTAACTAATACTTCAAATTATTCATATGAAGTAATATCTTATGATGCTCATAATTTTAGGGTTGGTGATAGGGGACTTGTTATAAGAAGTGATGGAGTAAAAAAAGATTGTGATATTATTTCTGTAACAGGAGAAAAGAAATTTACTATTAGGGGACAAGGTGAACTATTCTCTCTTTACACTTATGAAGTTCAAAGAAAATTAACAAAAGTAGATTCTACCAGATATCCTTATCTGGTTAGGAATAATGCAAATATTCAAAACACTTATACTAATTTTAAGAATGAACTTTTAGTTGGTTCACCTTCTCTTCCTTCTTATTCAAATATATTACTCAACCCCTATAGTCGTTCACTTACTTTGAGTGGAAGTTATAGTGGAATTGAAATAGATGTAGTTGCTAATGATCCTCATGCACCATTAGATCATGGTTTTTACACAGGAGATAGAATTTACTATCAACCGTACATACAAGAACAAACTTATATTGATGTCAATGGATTCACTGGGATTACTTCTTCTATTAGTAAGTTTCCAGAACTTGACGAAGGACTTTATTTTGTTAAAAGAGTCAGTCCTACTAAATTAAGTTTCGCAAAGAGTCAATCTAATATTAATAATGGTGATTTTATTTCTATCTCTGGAATTGTAACTTCTAATGTTATTCAAGATTATGATTTCCGCAAACAAGAGATAAGGTCACAAAATCTTTTAAGAGAAGTAAAAGATCCTCAGAATAAAAGTGGTAATTATACAACAGAGCCTGGCAAAACAGGTGTCTTAATTAATGGAGTTGAAGTCTTAAATTACAAATCATCAGACACTGTATTTTATGGAAGTATTGATACTCTTGAGGTTCAAGGTCCTGGATCTGGATATGATGTAATAAATCCCCCTAGTTTAGATATTGTAGATACTGTAGGTGCTGGTGCAACAGGTATATGTGCTGTATCAGGTTCTCTTCAGAGGATTGAAATTATAGATGGTGGATTTGATTACGTAGATAAACCGTTTATTACCATCAGTGGGGGAAATGGTAAAAATGCAAGTGCAGAAATTAATATGAGATCTATATCTCATAGTGTTTCTTTTGATGCAACTAACCAAGGATCTAGTGGTGATGTATTCATTCAAGCAGGAAGTGGTACTACTAGTTTAATTGGATTTTCCACTTATCACAAGTTTAGAGATTATGAAGAAGTTGTATATAATCCTGATAAACAAACCGCATTAAGTGGTTTAACTACAGGAGCATATTATCATGTTGGTGTAGTAGATGCTCAAACAGTTAAACTTTATCCAAAACAAAAGGATGCTATAAGTGGAATAAACACTATTTTCATTAGTGGTTATGGAGTCGGGCAACAGCAAATTAAATCTTCTTCAAAGAAAAATATAATTTCTGATATTGTTGTTACCAATAGTGGTGAAGGGTATCAAAATAAAGAAAGAACCACTCAAACTAGTGGTATTAGCACAGCTCTTAATGTCATCAATATAGATGCTCATGGATATGAGACAGGTGAGACTGTTACTTATGCTACATCTGGAACTGTTATTGAGGGTCTTAATACATCCTTAGAATATTTGGTTAAAAGGGAAACCAGTGATTCCTTTAAACTTGCTCCTGTTGGATTAGGAACTACATCTAAAACAGAGTATCTTGATAGTGAGCAGTATATTAAGTTAAAGTCAATTGGTAGTGGGATTCATTCCTTTAATTATCCTACCATTTCTGTTAAGATTACGGGAAGTATTGGAGTTTCTTCATTAGCCAATCAAGACTTTTTTGCAGAAATTCAACCTATTTTTAGAGGAGAAATTGATTCTGTTTATTTGACTAATAAAGGATCTTCTTATGGATCCAATAGTATGGTTAATTGGGATAGACAACCTCAATTCTTCTTTAGAAGTGGAGGAAAAGTCAATGGACAAGGTGATGATGCAGAAGTAATGCTCATCATTAGTAATGGAAGAATCCAAGAAGTATTAGTTACACGAAATGGAACAGGATATAATACTCCACCAAATCTTATACTTGGCGGAAATGGAAATTTTGCTACGCTTACACCGATCGTTGAAGGTGGGGAATTAAAAGAAATTAGGGTAATAAATGGTGGAAGCGGATATGATGACACTACTACTCTTACCATTGAACCTGCTGGATCTACTTGCGAACTTAAAGGACATCTTCAAAAGTGGACAGTTAATATATTCCGTCGATTATTGGATAGTATTACTCCTGATGATGGAGTTATTGCTCGTTCTGATAGAGATGATTTTGGATTAGAATATTGTCACATGTACGCTCCTAGAGAACTTAGGAAATCTGTATATGTGAAAAATTACGGAGGAGTAACACAATATGGTGTTGGTGATCTTAGAATGGCTCAGAATAAAGAACAGCCTTCTTCCTGGCATTCACCAATTCTTGGATGGGCATATGATGGAAATCCCATTTATGGTCCTTATGGATATACTACTCCGGAGGGTGGAGTAGCTAGACGACTGGAATCTGGATATGATTTAGTTTCTAAAACAAATAGGCCATCTCTTACTCTTTTCCCTCAAGGTTTCTTTAATGAAGATTACGAGTTTAAAAACAGTGGAGATCTTGATGAGCATAATGGTAGATTTGGAATAACTCCAGAATATCCTAATGGTGTTTATGCATACTTTACAACTATTAAAAGTACTGCTACTGATACCTCTGGATCGTTTGACGGATATTATCAACCAGAGTATCCTTATGTTATTGGAACATGTTTCTATTCAGAACCTATTGCATCCAATTGGAGTAATGATATTAACCAAGAGGAATTTGATTTAAACAATTCGGGGTGGTTTAGAAATACTTTAGATTATAGATTTAAGTCAGCTAATAGTTCATATGATTATGTTTTCGATCCTGATAAGGTTAGAAACCAAACAGTAAATATTGATTTAGCTTCTACTGGTAAAGTTGACTCTGTTGGTGTTATAACTGGTGGTAGTTTATATAATGTTGGAGATAGAGTTTTATTTGATAATGCTCTTACTGGTGGACGTGATGCTGCTGCTAAAGTTAAGAGTGTTTATAGTCCAGGTATTTCCTCAGTAAGTGTTGCAACTACTTCATTTTCTAATGTTGAATTTGCTACTTTAGATGGAAGAGGTAGTGTTGTTGGATTTACAACTGCTCCTCATGGATTAAAGAATGGTGAATTAATTACTGTTTCTGGTTTAAGTAGTTATTTTGCTCATTTAGAAGGTGAGTATACTTTAGGAATCAGGACAGATAATTTTGTAACTACTTTGGGTATTGGAAGTACTAATGTAACAGGATTAACTACTTATTTCTATACTACTGGATTCCTTGATTTCCCATTTATTAGGGAAAATGATATTCTTGGAATAGGTAATACTGAAAAAGTTAAAGTTCTTAATATTGATAAAGTTGGTAAAAGAATTAGGGTTAAAAGAGCTGTTGATGGTACTGTAGGATTTGCATATAGTTCGTCTACTATTCTTAGAGAAAATCCACGTAAATTTACTATTAATACTGGATTTAAGACTGATTACAGTTATAGTGCAAATAAAGAGATATATTTCAACCCCAATGAATCTGTAGGTATTGGAACCTCTGCAATTGCAGGTATTGGATCTACTACTGTATTCTCTATGCCTGGTTTAGGAGTAACTCAGGTATTTGTTCCATACAATCAAATCTATATTCCAAATCATGGTTTAAAGACTGGAGAAAAGGTTACTTATTCCAATCATGGGGGAACAGGTATTGGGTGTTATCATCCAATAGCAGGAATTACTTCTGGAACTAATTTTGCGTTACCAGAAGGACAAGATTTGTATATTGCTAATTTTGCAAGAGATTTTATTGGAATTTCAACTGTTAAAATTGGTTTAGGTATTGGAGGAACTTTTGTTGGTGTTGGAACAACTACTACTCAAGGTCTTCCTTTCTTTAGAAACTATGGTATTGGTAATTATCATAGTTTCACTACGAAGAGAACTGGTATAAGTGGGGAAATAGCACAAAACATTGTTACTGTTTCTACAGCTTCTACTCATGGATTGGCTTTGGGTGATGTAGTGTTAATGAATGTTCTTCCAAAGAATGCTCAAACTATAAGTGTAAAATATGATGATGATAATAGAAGAGCAGTATATAATTCTGTAACTTGGTCTGCGAGTGATGTAGATACTGCTGCAGATACTATTACTCTTAATGATCATAACTTAAAGACTGGAGACAAAGTACTTTATAAAGCAGACTCTCCTTCTGGTGGATTAACTAATGAAGAACTTTATTATGTTCTTTACTTTACAAAAGATAAGATTAGATTATGTAAGACCCGGTATGATTTGGATTTAAATATTCCAAATTATATTGATATTACTAGTGCGACAATAGGAACTATATGCTTAATTAATCCTCAATTAGATATTTACAGGAATAAGATTGTTACGTTTGATTTATCTGATAATACCTTATCATCAAAGGTTGGAGTAACTTCATATTCAGCATTTACTTTTAATTTCTACAAAGATCCTGAGTTTAGATATAAATTTGAATCTACTCAAAAAGATAATGTTTTTGAAGTCGTTAAGACTGGTGACATAGGATTCGGGGGTGCCAAGGTTGAGTTATTCTTAGATGATGATGTCCCAGAAAATCTTTATTATAGATTAGAAGCAGTTAACAGTGATGATGTTGCTGATGTTAAAAAAGAGATTATTGTTGACACTGATGTAATTAATCATAATCAGATTAATGTAATTGATAGTTGGTATTCTGGAGCACAAAAAGTAGTTGGATTAGGAACAACTACCTTTAAGTATAATATTAAAAAATATCCTGAAGCAGCTGCTTATACATCAGTTGATGCAAGTTCTTCTTATATCACTAAATCTAAAACAGCATATGGAGCAATTGCTCAAATTGAAGTTACTAGTGGGGGTAAGAGATATGAATTTAATCCTGGGATTAGTACTGTTTCTTCAGCATATGGAAAGAATTCAGTTTTAGAAGTTCAAAGTAATTCAATTGGTCAAATTCAAAAGGATACAATTGAAAATATTGGATTTGATTATCCTACTGATTTTACTTTAAAACCTTCTCTCAATCTTCCTGAAATTCTTGCAATTGAACCTCTTTCATCTTTCGTTAGGATTGGAATTTCATCTGGTGGTACAAATTACATAACTGATCCTGATTTGGTTGTTTTAGATGGAGTTACTGGTAAGGTAGTAGACGATGTTATTCTTGAGTATAAGGTTGGATCTCCTCAAGTAAGGATAATTCAGAATACTTATGGTATGAATAGTGTTCTTCCTACTATTATACCAACTAAGAATTCAAATGGAGTGGGAATCAATACTATCACTTATGATAGTACTACTAAAAGAGTAACTGCAGGAGTTAATACTGGATTTAGTGAGTTATTCCCTGTTGCTGTAGGTGATAAGATTCTTGTTGAGAGCACTAGTGTTGGTGTTGGAAGTACATCCAAGGGATATAATTCTTCTGCTTATAATTACACACTTTTCCCAGTTGTTGAAGTAAATTCTGCTTTAGGTGGTAATACCGGTTCCATCATCTATGATATGAGTGATGTATTGGATGAGAATGAATATCCTGGTTATTTTAATTTTAATGAATCTTTTGGTAGAATAGTTGCTCAAAAAGACTTCCCATCTTTTGACATACAATTAAAAATAAATGATTTTAGGCAGGGAGAAATTGTTACTGCTGGTTACAAAGATGGAATTGTAGAAAGTTGGAATAATAAGATAGAGACACTTAAGGTTTCTACTCAAAGTGATTTCGAAGTTGGATCTGTTCTAACGGGAGAAAGTTCTAATACTAAGGGTCGTATTAAGGGTAAAATTGATTTTGATTCTTATATTAAGTTAGGACCTTACTCTCAAGTTAATAAGGGATGGATATATGATACTGGTATTTTGAACAATAATGTTCAAAGGATGCCTGATAATAGTTATTATCAATATTTCTCATACTCCTTAAAATCTAAAGTTCCTTATGAGACATGGAATGATCCCGTTAGTTCCTTAAATCATACTGCAGGATTCCTTAAATTCTCTGATTTAGTTGTTGAATCTAAAACAGATGAAGGCGCAGGAATGTTTGGGTATGATAGTGATTTGGAAATAGTTGTAGATATGACTGGAGAGGGAGATCTCCATTGCGTCTATACATTTGATTTGGCATCTGAGGAAGCAATTAGAATAGGAACAGCATTGCTTTCTAATAAAATCGTTTTTGAAAATAGAGCATTAACCGATTATTCAGAATCTGTTGGAAATAGGGTTCTTACTATTGATGACTTTAGTAAGGAGTTTAATCATAAACCAAGATCTACCAGATATGCTGTAATTAATAATGATAAATTAACTGGATATAGAACAAGAAAATGGTTTACTTTTGTAAGGGATAAGAGATATACTAAAGAAAGGCAGCTTCTTGTAGTATCTTTACTTCATGACGGTACAAATGGATTCCTTAACCAATATGGTAGAGTAGAAACTCATCCTGATTTAGGATCATTTGATTGGAATATAAGTGGAGAAGAAGGAAGACTTCAATTCTATCCTATTAAGTATGAGAACAATAATTATGACGTTACTTATGTTTCTCATGATCTTCTCAGTAATAATAGTGGAATAGGAAGTACTGCTTTAGGAAGTATTGTTAATATTAATTCTCATTATAAACAAATAGCTAGTGGAACGAGTAGTGCAACTACTATTGTAGGAATTGCTTCTACTTATCGTTCAGCAAAAGTTATTGTTGAGATTGGAGCAAATGATGGTTCATACTTTGAATTTGATGAACTTAATTTAATTCATGATGGATCAACTGTTGATCTGGTGGAATATGGTCAATTATCAGATAATAATCTCAGTCCCTTTGGTGTTGGTGGATTAGGAACTTATTATCCTTATATTGATGGTTCTAGATTAAAAATTGATTTTACTCCTGATTCTGCACTTGGTGTAGGACATAGTGTAAGCGCAATGAGTATTTCGATTGCAAGTAGCACATCTACTGCAACTGGAGTGGGAACTGCTACAGAATTGAGTACAGGTCTTTTAGATTCCTGGTATACATCTATTGCTGCTTCAGGAACTCCTGGAATAAACACTATTGCTGAATATCATGGAGATTCTGGTGGTGCATATTATGTGGTTCAATTAGAAGATACAACTAATAAGCGTTATGAAATGTGTGAGGTTGTTGCATGTGATGATGATGAATATAATGCCTTAACGGAATATGGCAATGTTCAGTTACATACAACAGGTTTAGGAACCATAGGTGCTAATATTGATGGTTCTAGTAGAAAGCATTTAACCTTTATTCCTAACCATAATATTAAAGTTCAAGTAAGAGTTTTCCAGAATGTTTTAAGTCTGCAAAAGAGTACTATTGAAAATACAGAAATTGATCTTAATGCTGCTAAGATTAACTCTCATTATGCAGATTATAGAGGAACTCATGTTGATATTAAGAGAACATTTGGGTTACTTCATAATGAATTACCAATCTTCCAGAGATTTGTAAATGCAAGTGATACTAGTTTGGTCAGTGTTGCTGATAATACTCTTACTATTCCAGATCACTTCTTTGTAAGTGGTGAAAAACTTACATACTCTTGGGCTGGTATAGGTTCTACACAAGCAATTAGTATTGCTTCAACTAGTGGTCCTGGTTTTGGTGCAACTACGAAGGTACCACCAACTGTATACTGTGTTAAAATTAATGATAGTAAAATTAAATTGGCAGCAAGTCCTGAGAAAGCACTTTTACAGGATCCTGTAGTATTTGATATTACTGCTGTTGGTATTGGTACATCTCATTCCTTTACATCAACTAATCAAAATTCTAAAGCACTTGTTGCAATTGATAATGTCTTCCAGTCTCCTATTGTGGGTGGGGCAATAACTACTGTTCTTGATAAGTATGTTTCACTCGTAGATGAGAGAATTGAATTCCAAGGAATAACTTCATTCTTTAGTGGGAATCTAATTCAAGTCAATCAAGAGATTATGAAGATCAATACTGTTGGTCTTGGTAGTACGAATATAATTCTAGTAGATAGGGAATGGATGGGTACTGGAATCGCTACTCATGCTTCAGGTGATTTGGTTCAGATAATTCAAGGTAATTATAATATTCGTGATAATAAGATTAATTTCGTTGAAGCACCTTATGGATTAGAACCGATATCTTCAGATACTAATCCACCTGATAGTAGAGATTGGACTGGTATTAATACACATTCTACTTTCCAAGGTAGAACCTTTATGAGGAGTGGAAAGACGGGTACTATTGGAGAGACATATGTTAACAATATTGTCTTTGATGATATTTCAAATGAATTTACTGGAATTGCAAAAACCTTTACTTTATTTAAGGATGGTGGCACAAATGCTACGGGATTCTCTACAAATAATGGTGTAATTTTAATTAACGGAATTTTCCAAGGTCCTGAGGGAACTCAACCTCGTGAAGAAGATTATGACATGAAGGAAAGTGCTGGTATCTCTAGTATTTTCTTTACTGGCACCGCATCTTCTGTTGGTTATGATGTTAATAATGCAAATATCCCTGTAGGTGGAATTATTGTTTCTGTTGGATCCACTGAAGGATTTGGATTACAACCATTAGTTGCTGCGGGAGGAACAGCAGTTGTATCTACAGCAGGAACTATTCAATCAATTGGTATTGGTACTAGTGGTTCTGGATATAGACTTAATATTCAACCAACTGTTAATGTAGCAATTCAAACATCAAGTTTGTATACTGCCAATTATACTGGAGTTGGTACAGGACAGATTGTTAATGGTGGTATTACTGGAATTGCAATTACTAATCCGGCTGTATTCTATAGACCAAAAGATATTTCTAATGTTGGATATAGTTCCATTACTGGATTAACTACAGTTACAACACATCTCCCTCATGGATTACAGAGAGGAGAAAATATCAAACTTTCTGGTATTGCACTTACATGTGATTATGCTGGTCCTATTGGAATCTATACAGCGGACTATACAAGTAGTACTGGTGTTATGACGGTCACTACCAGTGGTGCTCATGGATTCAATGCTACTAATAAATCAAGTGTTGTAATATTCACTGGATTGGGAATGACTTGTGCTATTGATGCTGGTGTATCTACACATTATTATCCTAGAGGTGCTGACTATGCATATAATAATTCACTTGCTATTACAAACGATGGAACAGCTTATACAGTAAGTAATGCTTCATATGCCCCTACCACTGGAGTATTAACTTTAACAGTTACTAGTCACGGATTCTCTAATGGAGATCTAGTTAGAATTGTAGGTGAATCATTAATCTTTACTTGTGCTAAAGATAATCATGCTACTCAACATTCTTATCCAAGACCTAGTGATCCTGTAAATAACAGATGGTTAGAAGTAGCTAATAAAACAACTAATACATTTACTGTTAATGTAACTCCATCATCTAATACCTCTGCTCATACTTTTGTTTCTGCTTCTGATGATGGATTAATAAAGCATAACGGAACTATTACAGTTAATGTTGGTGTTGCTGGCCCTGGAGATCAATATGCACATACCTTTAAACGTGCGTCTTCTAATGCTATAGTTGCTGGTGGAGATTATCAACACAACTTTGTTAGTGCTGCAACTAGTTGTCTGATTACTGGTGGTAACTACACACATACTTTTGTGAGTGTAGGAGTCGGTTCTATTACTGTAACAGGTATTGGTTCGACTGTACCTACAAATGTTACTTATGCTCCAACCACTGGTAATATGGTCTTAACAGTTGGTAGTGGGCATACTTACACTACCAGTGACACTGTTGGATTTGATACTGGTAGCATAGTATTAACTTGCTCAATGGATGCAGGTATTACGAGTCATGCTTATCCTCGTCCCACAGACCCTGTAACGGGCGTTAACACCTCTATTACGGCTGTTAGTGATGATACAATCACTGTTAACGTTGGAACCTCTGGAAGCGTCTTCTATACGCCATCTACGGCGACTTATAATGGATCAACTGGTGATATGGTCCTTACAATTGGATCTCATACTTTAAGAGGATCTTCAACTGAGACTATAACAGATGCACAGTATGATCCTAATACTGGTATTATGACTTGCTATGTAGGAACAGCGAAGTCATTTACTACAGGTGATAGAGTTAAATTTGCAACTAATTCCTTAACCTTTAGTTGTGCAAAAGATAGTTATGGATCTAATCATACTTATCCAAGATCTAGTGATTATGTAAGTAATAAATGGTTACCGATTACTGGGGTTACAACTAACACATTTGAAGTTAATGTATTAGAGGAAGGTATAGGAAGACCATCCGCATATACAGGAATTCATTCCTTTGTATCTGCAACTTCAAATGGATTGTCGAAGGCAGGAGAATCTGTCAGGATGTTAGATAATGGAATCACATTTAGGTGTGGAATGGATGATTATCAAACACTTCATAGTTATCCACGTCCTAGTGATCCTTATTCTAATACTTCAATTTCTATTGGGGCAACTACTGCTACTACAATTACTCTTAATGTTGGAATATCTACTTTAGTATATCATAATGTTTCTGCTGCAACCTATGATGCTTCTGATGGTGATCTTGTTTTAACTCTTACCGGAGCAGGTAGTACCGTTCATAATATGATTAAAGGTACGAATGTTGCCATTGCTACAGAATCTCTTACCTTTACATGTGCTAGAGACGCAAATGCTACTGAGCATAAGTATCCAAGGAAGCCTGACCCCACATATGCTGGAGTTCCTATTGATAGTGTAGGGACTACAACTACCTTTACTGTTAATGTTGGTACATCTACTGTTCCTACATTCTATCAGGGTGGAGGAAAGGTTCAAGCAGCGATTATTGCTCCTAGGGCAAAGAACTTCTCTACTTCCGGTCAAGATCCTGCGGAAGGTGGATCTACAGTTGTTAAGATTCTTAATAATAAGAAATTTGAGGTAATGACTGGAGTATCAACCAGAACTCACTTCTATGCTAGAGGTGGAAAGGTTAATAAGGAACTAAAAGTTAAATTTGATGATCCCAAATCTTATGAGAATTTAGATCTTATTTACAGTTCTGAATCTACTCAGGGAATAGGAACAAATGCTACAGTTGATGTGGTAGTAGGACAAGGATCTAGTGTAATTGATTTTGAAATTAGAAATACTGGATATGCGTTTGGTCAGGGTGAAATATTGACAGTTCATACTGGAGGAACAGCAGGAATTCCTACAGATCCTTCATTAACTTATAAGGAATTCCAGATTACTCTTCAAGAGACATTCAATGATGCATTTGCCGGATGGACTCTGGGTGAATTGGAAATGCTTGATCATATTGACGATTTGTGTGATGGAAATAGAAAGACCTTCCCAATCAAACGTGATGGTGTTTATCTGACCATTAGAGCTGCTAAAGGATCTGCAATTGATGTTAAATCAGTTCTATTAGTATTCATTAATGACGTTCTTCAAGTACCAGGAGAAGCATATATCTTTAAGGGTGGAAGTACTCTTAAATTTACTGAAGCACCTAAGGTAGGAGATTCTACGAAGATTCTTTACTATAAAGGAACTGGAGGTATAGATGTTGTCTTTAAGGATATTCTTGAAACTGTAAAAGAAGGTGATAATCTAACGTTACAGAACGAACCAAGAGATCCATATAATCAAGGATATGGAATGCTTCAAGACAGTAGAGTTGTTACTGGTATTAATACTACAGACTCTGTTAATACCAATCCTTATGGTGGACCTGGTATCACGACAGATGATACGCTACTTAGACCAATTAAGTGGTGTAAGCAAACTAAAGATAAGATTATTAATGGTGTAAGAATAGGAAAAGACAGAGTTCATTATGAACCACTTGTTCAACCATATGCTTACTTAACTCAGAGTGTCGGTGTAGGATCCACATGTGCTTGGGTTCAAAATGCAAAACCATTCTTTGATCCTATTAATGAGAACAATACTGATCTAAACACATACACGGTAGAGATTGTCTCTCAAGATAGTAAAGTTTCTGCTTCTGCAACTGCCAATGTTTCTACTGCAGGAACAATTACTTCAATTAGTATAACCGAGGGAGGATATGGTTATGCATCTGTTCCTTCCGTTACTATTGGTTCTCCTGTGGGATTAGGAACAACTCCTGGAGATTGTCAAGCATATGCAACTGCAACTATAAGTAGTGGTGTTGTAAATACCGTAACTATTGGATCTACTCCAGGATCTGGATATACTTCTACAAATCCACCTGCAGTTCTTATTGGTGATCCTGTTCCCATAAGAGGAAAAGCAACTAGTGTAACGTATGAGGGTGACTTTGGAATTATTACTGGTGTGCATACAACAACTGTTGGTGTTGCGTCAACTGGATTAGTATTTGATTTGTTTATTCCACCTGATTCAGAATTAAGAGATTCTAATATTGTTGGAGTTACAACTGTCAGTGGTATTGCAACTGGATTCTACTTTACTGTTAGCAATTCAAGAATTGGTAATGGAGTAACTTCTCTTTATCAAGATAGTAGTACCCTAGGAATAGGATCTACCTTTATAGATAATGTATATGAAGTGGCTGCTGTTTCTATTGGAGTGACTGCAGCAGAGTCTAAGACTGGTGCTGGTTTAACCGCAGTTGCTAAAGTAACTGTTAGCGTTAAGGACTGGAATTCTATAAGTGGTCTTGGATACAGTTCTTACTATGGAAACTTCTCATGGGGTAAAGTTATCTTCGGAAATAGAGCTAATGCCCAAGCATATAATGCTTACAATACTGATGGCGTAGTTGGAATTACAACAGGAGGAATAGTTAGAAGACTATATCCTCTTAAATGGAAAAACTACAGCTAATTACCTGCTAAATAAGTAAAAAACTATTGTCCAATGGCTGCAATTATAACTGATCAACTTCGTATCTTAAACGCTAAGAATTTTGTTGCCGGAGTTGCATCAACAGCTAATTCTTATTACTCTTTTGTTGGGTTACCTAATCCAACTGATTATGATTCGGATTGGGATACTACCCCACCTGCTCCCATTGATAACTTTAATCAAGAGGATAACTATTGGGATACAATGGTTGCGGTGAAGAAAATTAATAAAGCTGATGTTAGACAAGTTGTAAGAAAGAATACTTGGACATCAGGTATTACTTATGACATGTATCGTAATAATATTAGTGCAACTGATGTGAGTCAACCTTCAGGTGCAGTAACTCTATATGATGCAAATTATTATATACTGAATAGTGATTATAGGGTTTATATCTGTCTTCAGAATGGTACTTCTCCTGATAATCCTTCGGGAAGACCATCTCTTGACGAACCTACTTTTACCGATTTAGAACCAAGAGCCGCTGGAACTAGTGGTGATGGTTACATTTGGAAATTTCTTTATACTATTAGTCCTAGTGATATTGTAAAATTTGATTCTACAAATTATCTTCCAGTTCCTCAGGATTGGTCCACTAATACTACAGATGCTGCTGTTAGAAATAATGCTTCATCTAGCGGACAATTAAAAATTGTAACTATTACTGATAGAGGTGTAGGTGTAGGAACTGCTAATAAAGTTTATACACAAATTCCTATTAAGGGTGATGGATCTGGTGGAGAAGCAACGGTAACTACTAATAATGATGCTAAAGTTTCCAATGTAACAGTTTCTAATGGAGGATCTGATTATACATTTGGTACTTTAGATCTTGCTGCTAAAGGAATTGAAGGAACTACAAATCCCTCTTTTAACGTTATCATTCCTCCTCAAGGGGGACATGGTGCTGATATCTATAGGGAATTGGGTGCCTATAATGTTCTTCTTTATTCTAGAATTGAAAATGACACAGACAATCCTGATTTCGTTACTGGAAATCAAATAGCAAGAGTTGGAGTTATAGAAAGTCCTAAGGCAGAGGGTTCTACTTCAAACTTAGCAGCAGATAAAGCAAGTGCGGTTTATGCACTTAAATTGGCTGGAGCTGGTTATAGTGGAGTGACTTATAATGCTGATGATCAGATTACTCAAACAATTGGCATAGGTTCAACTGCTTTTGGTCGGGTTGTTTCTTATGATCAAAATACGGGGGTATTAAAGTATTGGCAGGATAAATTCCATTGTGGATTTAATACTGACGGAACTAAAAATACCGATCCAACTTATGGATTTACGATGGAAAGATTTACTGCTGATACAGGTAGTGGTGGGTCTTTTAATATTATTGGTGGTAGTGCAACTTTAGCAATTCAAACTACATTTGGTAGTAGCGCGAATCCAGGTATTAATACGGTAATAAATAGTCGTACGTATAACTTAGGACAATCTTTTATTAAAGGTGTTTCTCAGCCAGAGGTGAAAAAATATTCCGGTAATATCATCTATGTTGATAACAGACCGTCGATTACTAGATCAACCAACCAAAAAGAAGATATCAAAGTTATTTTGCAATTCTAAGGAATTATGTCTCAGGAAACCAATCTAAACGTAGCTCCCTATTTTGATGACTTCAATGAACCGGAAATAGGCGGTAAAGCTAAAGACTATTATAAAGTTCTCTTTAAACCTGGGTTTCCAGTTCAAGCGAGAGAGCTAACAACTTTGCAGTCTATGCTGCAAAATCAAGTTGAACAATTTGGCAATCATTTCTTTAAGGAAGGTGCTAAAATAATTCCTGGTGACTTAACTTACATTGATAGATTTTATGCTGTAGAAGTAGAAGATAATTTTCTTGGAATTCCTGTATCATTATATGCTGATGATTTAGTTGGAGTTACCGTTAGGGGAGAAACTAGTGGTGTAACTGCTAAAGTTGAAAAAGTAATTACAGCAGAGGAATCTGATAGAGGTCATATTACTCTTTATGTCTCTTATGGAGAATCTGGAAATAATAATACAACAAGAGATTTTAGTGATGCAGAGAATCTAATTACAGATTCTAATATTAGCTTTGGAAACAGTTTTATTACTGCTGGAGAGGGATTTGCAAGAACTATAGCAGTAAATGCTACATCTATTGGATCTGCATTTCGTATCAGCGAAGGTGTATATTTTTTAAGAGGATATTTAGTTACTGTTGATTCAGGTATTCTTATTCTGGACCAATATAGTAATGCACCTAGTTATAGGGTTGGGTTAGATGTTATTGAGGATATTGTAACTGCTGATCAAGATACTTATTTAAATGATAATGCTAATGGATTTAATAACTATGCTGCTCCAGGAGCAGATAGATTAAAGATTACTGCTTCTTTAGCAAAGAAGGATTTAGATGTTTTCGATGTTCCTAATTTTGTTGAATTAGCGAATGTAAAACTCGGTGTTTTAAGAAAGATAAACAATAAGACAGAATATAATCTTTTAGCAAATGAGTTTGCTAGAAGAACTTTTGATGAATCTGGAAATTATTATATCAAATCTTATGATGTTTTCTGTAAGGAAAGTTTGAATGATGGAAAAGGTAATAATGGCATCTATAAAAAGAACCAATTAACTAACTCTGGACAAACACCATCAGACAATTTGATGGTTTATAAGGTTGGACCGGGAAAAGCATATGTAAGAGGATTTGAAGTTGAAACTATTGCACCTACTCTTTTAGATGTACCTAAACCAAGACAAACTAACTTACTTGAAAACCAATCAGTTAATTTTACTTTTGGATCTACACTAAGACTTGATAGAGCTTCTGGATCTCCTAAGATTGGATTAAGTACTTCTGAAACTATTAGTTTAAGGAGAGATAGAGTTGGTATAAATTCATTAACTCCTTCTGGTAAAGAAATTGGTATTGGTAGGGTCTATGATTATGCATTAGAGTCTGGAAGTTATGAAGTAAGTAATTATAATTTAAATAGATGGGATCTTGCTTTATATGATGTTCAAACTTATGGTGATTTGCAACTTAATCAGGCAGTTACTCTTACAGTTCCTACTCATGTTAAAGGAGATTCAAGTGGAGCAACTGCATATCTGAAGAATGCTGTATCTGCTGGAACTGCTTTAACTGTTTATGATATTTCTGGAAACTTTATTAACGGTGAAAAACTAATCTTTGATAATAGTGCAGAAACAAGAGTAAGTATTGGATGGACAAATTATGGATTGGGAGATGTAAGATCTGTTTATTCTCTGGTTAATCATGATAATGCAGGTGCTGGATCTACTTTCTCTGCTGATGTTCTTCCTTCAGATTCAATTAAAATTGGTGTTGGAAGTATAACTGGTACTACCACTGCAGCAGGAACAATTGCAACCTTTACTAGTCCAGATGTTACTTTTCCTGGTATTGTAACCAGTGGTAATTATGTAAGATATACTCGTCCAGGAAAGACTGATCCTGCTTTTGCTAAGGTAGATCAGGTAAATCTAACTAATCTTGTTCTTAGTGGAGTAACTACTGTAAGTGGAATTTGTGAAGGTGGTTTGGATAAGAATGCATTATCTATTAATGATCTTACACTCTTAACTACAGAAACAGAAAAAACAGAAAATAATGAGAGAATTTTTGCTCCTTTACCAAAGAAAAATGTTTCTTCAGTAGATTTAGAAGGTTCTTCTGTTATTATTAGAAGAGAATTTGATGTTACGATTAGCAATAATTCTTCAAATACTATTAGCGTAGAGGCAGGTTCTAATCAAGTATTTTTACCTTTTGATGAGGAAAGATATGTTTTAACAAGAGGTGATGGAAGTACTGAAAAACTTTCTTCAGATAAATTTGATTTTACTAATGGTAGTACTAGTCTTCAAATTAATGGATTAGGTGATGATGATACTGGAGGAGAAGCACGATTAATTGCTACTTTAAGAAAGAGTAAAGTAACTTCGAAATCGAAAAAAAGAGGAATTATTAATACTTTAATAGTTAATAAGTCTAATAATTCAGGATCTGGAACAAATGCAGGTACTCTTTCTACGACTAGAAATGATGGATTAACATATGGAAATTATCCATATGGAACTAGAGTTCAGGATGAAAAAATATCTCTTAACGTTCCTGATGTTGTTAAAATACATGGAATATTTGAATCTAATGATACTTCTGATGCTACCCTTCCAAATTTAGTTCTTGGATCTTTAGATGGTCCTACGGGCAAAACTGATGATTTAATTGTTGGAGAAGAATTTGTAGGAGCAACTAGTGGCGCAAGAGGCATGTATGCTGTACAAGATAATAGCAGTCAAATATCATTCATTTATTTAAATAAGAATACTTTCCAAAGTGGAGAGATTGTTAATTTCTTAGAATCTGGAGTAAATGGTGTTGCTTCAACTTTAGATCAAGGAGATACTAATATAACAGATAATTATACTTTCTATAATGGACAAAAATTAACTTATTATGATTATAGTTACTTATTCAGAAAACAAGGTGTAAAAGCACCGACTAGAAGTGTGAAGATTATCTATGCTAAAGGATATTATGAATCTTCAGACACTGGTGATATTACTACGGCCAATTCCTATGAAGGATTTGATTTTGGGACAGAAATTCAATCAGTAGGACTTATTAGAGATACTGACATTATTGATGCACGTCCAAGAGTTGATGACTATTCAGTAGCTGTTGACGCAAGATCTCCTTTTGAGTTTTCAGGTAGAACTTTTACAGATGATAAGCATAGTGCAAAATATATTTTTGCATCTGATGAATCAGAAACTATATCTTTTAATTATTATCTTCCAAGACTTGATAGAATTTATTTAACTAAGGATGGTCTTTTCCAAGTAAAAATTGGAGAATCTTCGGATAATCCAAAACTTCCTGGAGCAGTCAATGATGCAATAAATGTTGCAAATATTGCTCTTCCTCCATATCTTTATGATATTAAAAATGTACAAGTTACGTATGTAGATCATAAGAGATATCAAATGAGTGATATCTATAAACTTGAAAATAGAATTAAGAATCTTGAATATTATACTACTCTTTCTCTTTTAGAATCTAATACTGCTAATCTTTTTATTTCCGATTCTCAAGGACAAAATAGATTTAAGTCTGGATTCTTGATTGACAATTTCTCTGCAGTAGGAGTTCAAGATCTTAGTGTTGGTGTTAAGAATAGTGTAGATCTTAAGATGGGACAATTAAGACCATCTCATTATACTACTTCTCTTAATCTACAATTAGGTTCAGATGCAATTGCTGGATTGGGGACAACAACTAATGCAAGTGCAGATCTTAATTATCCAGATAATATTACTGCTACCAATATTAAGAGAACTGGTCAAGTTTTAAGTCTTGATTATGAGGATGTAGAATGGGTTAACCAACCATTTGCAACAAGAATTGAGAATGTAACTCCTTATCTGGTTAAAAATTATGAAGGATCTATTGCATTAGAACCAACTGCTGACGTATGGATCGATGTTAATCGAGTTGAACTTAGAGATGTTCAAATGGAAGGTTCTTTCCAAGGAATTGCTGAAGCAATGCAAGCAGAAGTTACTGATACTGCTGATGGGTCACGTTTAGGTGTAAGTCCAATTATTTGGAATTCTTGGGAAACTAATAATATCAGTCAAGATCTTGGAATGACACTGGACGTTGATCTTAATAGTTCACAACAAGGTGGTGGTAGAAATAGGATAGATGCAACCGTTAGTGGAAGTGTGAGCCTTGATACTACTCTTGATCAGAGAAGAACTGGTATTCGACGCACTGTTAGAGAAGAGATTGATACTGAGTCTTTAGGAGATAGAATTGTAAGTAGAAATATCGTTCAATTTATGAGGCAGAGAAATATTCAATTTACTGCCACAAGACTTAAGCCTAATACGCAGCTTTATGGATTCTTTGATAGGGTAGATGTTAATGAATTCTGTATTCCCAAATTACTTGAAATCTCTATGACTTCTGGAACATTCCAGGTAGGGGAGAACATAATTGGAACTATGCCATTGTCAGAAAATGTACAAGATGCATTTGCTGCTTCTGTACCATATATCTCATTTAGAGCTGCGAATTCAAATCATAAGTATGGTCCATTTAATTCCCCTACAGATTTCTATGTTCAAGATCCATATAATAGAGTAAATACTATTCCTGCGACATATTCAACTACAAGTACAACTTTAAATATTGATTGTGCTAGTCTTGCCAATGAAAGACAACCAGATTTTTGGGGATGGGTTCAAACTGGAATGATCTTAAGAGGTCAAACTAGTGGTGCAGTTGCAACTCTTACAAATCTAAGACTTTTATCTGATAATGTTGGAACTCTAATTGGTTCTTATCAGGTTCCTGATGGTAATATTCCCGGAAATCCAATATTTGAAACAGGTAGATCAGTTTTCAGATTAACTAATAGTTCTACTAATGATCAAACAGGTGGTGTAGTAACAACTTCTGCTGAAGAGATCTTCTACTCTCAAGGTGATTTAGATAATACTCAAGAAGTAACTCTTTCTCTCAGAAATGCAAGAGTTGAGACTGAAGAATTCGTAGGCACTAGAGCATTAACTGCAAGTGATACAGCAACTGGAGCTGATAGTGATTCTACTACTATTGTTGCTCAGCAGATTACTAATATTACCAATGTTACTAATACAACAAATAATTTTACCAATATAAGAAATGTAATACAACGTCCACCAAGACGGGACCCTCTCGCACAGTCATTCTTTGTTGATGATGAAACTGGAATATTTGTTACTAAGATTGATTTATTCTTCAAAACAAAGGATCCAACATTACCTGTCTTCTGCCAGCTTAGAGAAATTCAAACTGGAATGCCAACATTGAAAGTTCTTCCTTTTGCAGATATTGAAGTAGCTTCGGCTGATGTTAATGTATCTGATGATGCATCAGTAGCTACCACAATTACATTTGATTCTCCAGTTTATCTGGATGGAGCAAAAGAATATGCTATTGTTCTTTTATCAGATTCAACTGAGTATACTGTATGGATCTCTAGAATTGGAGAAGCAGATGTAACATCTACTGCTCAGGAAGCAGGAACAATTCTTGTTACAGCTCAACCTATTCTTGGATCACTGTTCAAATCACAGAATGCTTCTACTTGGGATGCTAGTCAGTATGAAGATCTTAAGTTTATACTTTATAGAGCAGATTTCACTAAAGAAGGAAGTGTTGACTTCTTTAACCCAACATTACCTACGGATATAGGTCTCCTTAGAAAGAATCCATTTGATATTGATTCTAAGACTATTAGAATTGGAATTGGAACCACATTACGCGATACTGGATTAAAGGACGGAAATACAATTGTTCAGTTAAAATCTGGTGCTACAGGAAAATATGTTGGAAGTGCCGGAACTGCTCATGGAGCTCTTAAAATTCTTAATGCAGGTATTGGTTATACACCAAGTTCTGGTGGTTATACCTTTGAAGGTTTAACATTAACCAATGTTGAAGGAAACGGAAGAAGTGGAACAGCAAATGTAACCATTAGTGGCGGGGTTGCAGTTGGTGCAACTATTGCCAACGGTGGAACTGGATATGCTGTTGGTGATGTTATTACAGTTTCTACCATTGGCATATCATCTGTTGGTAGTAATTTAAGACTAAGTGTTCAGCAAATTGCTGGTGTTAATGAATTAAAACTGGATGAAGTTCAAGGTGATTTCACAGTTGGTGCTGGATATACATTAACCTATAATACTGCCGTTGGTGTTGCTACTACCATGAATGGTAATTTTGGTGGCAATGTTACTATTACATCTGCAGTTCAGACTGTACATGATGGATTACACTTTAAAGTGAATCAAAGAAATCATGGTATGCATTCTGATGTTAATAAAGTTACTATTACAAAAGCAAAATCAGATGTTATACCTACAACTTTAGATGCAGATTATTCTGCATCTGCTACTGGAAATATCTCTGTAGCAAGCACTGCTAACTTTGCTAAATTTGAAAATGTTAGTGTTGCATCTACTAATCCTGGTTTTGCTAAAATTGGAAGTGAGATTATTAAGTATACTGGACTTTCTGGTAATAATTTAACTGGAATTACCAGAGCAAGAGATAATACAGTGGCATTCCCACACTCTATTTCAGATCTTGTTTATAAGTATGAAATGAATGGAGTATCTCTACTTAGGATTAATAAGTCTCATGATATAAGTGATGGAGATATTGACGAGCAAATAGGTCTTGATCATTATTATCTCAAGGTAGATATGAGTTCTGGAACTGATATAACTGCTAGAGATGGATCTACTTTTGAAAAACTATTCTTTAATGAAACTAAGAAAATTGGTGGAGATGAAGCTAAAGCAACTTATAATGTTCCATTTGAAATAATAACTCCTCAAATTCTAACTATTACTCCTAAGTTTACTACTATATCTTCTTCTGTTAGAACAGTTAGTGGTAGGAGTATTAATGGTTCCGAAAATCCTTATTTGGATAAAGGATATCAATCAGTTTCTTTAGGAGCACCAAATTATTTTGATTCTCCAAGAGTTATTGCATCTAAAGTCAATGAAGATGCTAGACTCCAAACTCTTCCTGGAAGAAAATCATTTAATTTGAATATGAATCTCTTAAGTGTTGATAGTAGACTTTCACCTTGTATTGATCTAACAAAAACGGATGTCGTATTTACGTCTAATAGAGTAAATAGACCAATAACTGATTATGTAGATGATAAGAGAACAAATACTATTGATACTGATCCTAATGCATTCTATTATGTTTCAAAAGCAGTAACTTTAGAAAATTCTGCTACTGCTATTAGAATCCTTCTTACAGGTGCATTGGATGACGCTAATGACATTAGAGCATTTTATGCTATTCAAAATGATATTGAAGAAAGTGTTATCTTTACTCCATTCCCAGGATTTGCTAATCTTGATACAGGTAGATCATTTGGTAGGGTAATTGCTCCCTCCGCAAATAATGGAACACCTGATGTTGAATTGAAGAAGAATTCGTTATATGATTATGTCCCTGGTCCTAGATCATTTAAAGAAATTGAGTGGACAATTGATGAACTTCCAGCATTTAAGATCTTTAGAATAAAATTGATAATGACTTCAACTAATCAAGCTCTTGTACCTGTTATTCAGGATCTTCGCGCTATTGCTCTTGCTTAATATGGATAATAATTTAATACCAGTAGAAGGTGAAAATTATCTCTTTAGGGATAGTAAATCAAATGCTATTATTAACACTAATAGCTCTGATTATAATTCCTATATTAGTAGAAAGAAATTTCAACAAAATGAGCATGATAAACTTAATCATTTAGAATCTGAGATTGGTGAAATTAAATCACTACTTAAAGCTCTAGCAGAGAGAAGTATCTAATGGCAAATCATTCTTTTAAATTTGATCCTTCAGCTGGAACTGCTCAAGGTCTTAATTTGGTTATTAATACCGGAGCTAATTTTAGAGATGAATTTACTATTACAGATGTAAGTGGATCTGCATATAATTTTACAAAATCTGATAATGAGCCTTGGACAGTATCTGCTCAAATGGCTAAAGGAGTTGCCATTGGTGCAACAGAAGGTGCGGTAGCAACTTTTATTGTTGGATTTACGACTGCTGCTAACGGAAGATTTATTAGCTCATTACCTGCGGCTATTACAAGAAATCTCAATCAAGGGAGATATTTTCATAATATTTTAGTAAGTTCTGGAACAACTGTTTATACTCTTGCCTCCGGAAATGTTATGGTTAATGCAGGTATCGCTTCGGCACCGTCCTAAATATATCAAGGGTTAAATTGTCTCAATGCAGCCATCAAGTAGATCAGATTTTAAGACATATTGTTTGCGGAAATTAGGTGCTCCTGTTCTGGAAATTAACCTAGCCCCGGAACAATGTGAGGATTTGATTGATGATGGTCTTCAAATGTTCCAAGAGAGGACTTATGATGGTGCAGCACAGACGTATTTAAAATACCAAATTACTCAATTGGATCTTGATAGGGCAAAGGGTCCAGGTAGTACTGGGGTAGCAGGAATAACTACAACTACCGCTACATCTACTGTTGGTATATCATCATCTTTTGAGTGGAAAGAAAATAATAACTTTATACAAGTCCCACCCGAAGTTTTAGGTGTAACAAAAATCTTCCATTTTGATGGAAGTAATACTGTAACTAATAACATGTTTAGTGTTAAGTATCAGTTATTCTTAAATGATATCTATTTCTGGGGTGCTACTGAACTTCTTACTTATGCAATGACTAAGACGTATTTGGAAGATATTAATTTTCTTCTAACTACGGAAAAACAAATTAGATTTAATAAAAGGCAGGATAGATTATATTTGGATATAGATTGGGATAGTCTTAGTGTGGGTGATTGGTTAATTATGGATTCTTATCGACTTTTAGATCCAAGTGATTATACTAGAGTATGGAATGATCAGTTTTTAAAACAATACTGTGTTGCTTTATTTAAGAGGCAGTGGGGACAAAATTTACTTAAGTTTGGAGGAGTAAAACTTCCTGGTGGGATAGAACTCAATGGTAGGCAAATATATGATGATGGTCAAAGAGACATTGATTTCATTATGGAGAGGATGTCCAGTACCTACGAGTTGCCACCTTTAGACATGGTGGGTTAGTGCCATGGTACTTAATCCATATTTCCAACAAGGAGCAGCAAGTGAGCAAAATCTTATTCAAGATTTAGTTAATGAGCAGCTTAAAATTTATGGGATAGAGATTTATTATCTCCCACGACAGTATATGAAAAAGAATACTGTTATTAAAGAGGTAATTGAATCTAAGTTTACTGATGCATATCCTTTAGAAGCATATGTTGATACTTATGAGGGTTATGAGGGAGTAGGAACTCTATTATCCAAGTTCGGAATTCAAGAATTAGATGACTTAAATCTTGTTATTTCTCAAGAAAGATTTTCAAGTTATATTTCACCACTTATTAAGAATATACCTAATATTGAATTATCTACAAGACCTAAGGAAGGTGATTTAATATACTTCCCATTGGGAGATAGACTTTTTGAAATTAAGTATGTAGAGCATGAAAAACCATTTTATCAACTCCAAAAGAATTATGTGTATGAATTAAGATGTGAACTCTTCCGTTATGAGGATGAGATTGTTGATGTTGGTGTTGATGCAGTTGATGATACTGTAATTGATAAGGGATATATTCAGTCTCTTACTATGGTTGGATCTGGAACTTCTGCTGCTGCCATAACCACTATAAGGAATAAGACTGTAAGATTTATTACTATAGAAAATAGAGGGAATAACTATACTTCTGCACCAAGAGTTGCTATTTCTTCTTCACCTTCGGGTGGTGTTAATGCTGTAGGAATTGCAACATTATACAGTGATTCTATTGATTGTGATGGTATTGCGTCTCCTAAGGTTCAGGGAGTTGAATTAACAAACCCAGGTACAGGATATACAGTTGCACCTGGTATTGGATTCATCCATAAGACAGGTGTAGGAGCAGCAGCAACGGTTGGTATAGCATCAACAGGTGCCGTTGGTATAGTAACTGTTACCACGGGTGGTGGAGGGTATTATACTGCCCCTGTGGTTACCTTTACAGCACCAACTCATGTAGGAGCAGGAGCAACTGCTACTATTGATTCCCCCGTTGGCACAGGAGTGAGTGTACTTTCCGCAAAAGTGGATACAGGACCTCCTGAATACTTATTCCCAGGAGGAACTACTGGAGGAGTATTCTATAAGAGAGCACCTAAGATTACGTTTGCTCTACCTACAGGATCGGGTAATAATGCTACTGCAACAGCAACTTTAGATACTTACGCTCTGACAGGAGGAACTGTAGTAAGTATTGGTATAGATTCTGGAGGAAAATTCTATGATTCAGCTGATCCACCTACGGTAACTATTTCAGCACCAGTTAATGTTGGAGCCGCTGCTACTATTAATATTAGTGGTGGTGCAATTTTAGCATCTAGTATAGCATTTAGTACTACAGGTAGAGCATATACAACTGCTCCTACTGTAGCAATTAGTACTGGAGGAGGAGCATATGGACATGATGTTCCTACAACCACTGCAGTTGGTATTGCAACTATTGATCCCAATACAGGTATTGTTACTGCTGTTGGATTTGGAACCACTAATGCCTGGTGTGTTGGTACAGGAGCAACAATCGGAGCTGGATATACAGTTGCACCAAATCTTACTTTCTCTGGAGCTACAGCACAAGTAAGAGCAACTGGTACTGCAGTAGTTTCCGTAGCAGGAACAGTACAATCTATTTCTATTGGAAATAGTGGATTTGGTTATAAGGATACACCTACTATTAGTATTGAAGCACCAGGTGGAGTTGGAGAAGAATTCCGTGCATTAGGTACCTGTCATATGCGTTTGACTTCTGTTCAGGGGTCAGGAACCTTAGGTCTTGAAACTAATATGATTACTGGTATCACCACTACTAATATTATTGTTGGTGATCAAGTCAGATTAGCTATTGGTCACAGTGATACTTATGGAACTGATCAAGGTAGTAATAACTTTATCCAGACTGATACTTATGTGTCTTCAATTGGGGTTGGTTCTATATTCATGAGCGCACCGGGTGTGAACGCTGGTATTGCTACTACAACATTTGAGTTTGGTATTGCTGATTGTGGTATTGTAACTGGAATTGGAGTTACGTATGGTGGTGGTGGATATCTTGTAGCACCGTCTATATCAATTGGTAATTCGGTGGCAGATAAGAATTATACTGATTATGATTGGGGTGGAGTTGGAATACATACTGCTACGGGTACTGCGGTTATTAGTGCAGCAGGTATAGTTACTGCAATTAGAATAATAGATGCAGGACATGGTTATGTTCTAGGAACAAGCAGTCCAGCACCTACTATAACTGTCGCAGCTCCAGAAACAGATAATACTGGAGATTATATGGTTAATGAAACTGTTACTGGTTCTATTAGTAGTACGACAGCAATAGTTAATAGTTGGGATGGTTCAACTAATGTATTAACAGTTAAGATTGTGGATGGAACTTGGACTGGTGGAGAAAAACTCACTGGAGCAGAGAGTGGAGCAAATAGGACGTTGCGGATTATACAAACTGATGATACAGTTACTGCATTCAGTGATAATTTAAATATAGAAACAGCAGCAGATGATATCTTAGATTTCTCCGATAGCAACCCATTTGGTGATCCATAAATAGAGCTGATAGGTGTATTAAGTAATGTTTGAGTATTTTTACCACGAAATATTAAGAAGAACCATTATTTCTTTTGGTACTTTGTTTAATGGATTAAACATTAAGCATAAGGATTCTAGTGACAATACTACAAGTGTTATTAAAGTTCCTCTTGCTTATGGACCTATTCAAAAGTTTTTAGCACGTTTGGAGCAACAACCCGATCTTAATAAAGCAACTCAGATTACATTGCCAAGAATGTCATTTGAGATGATTGGAATGTCATATGATCCTAGTAGAAAAGTAACCACAACTCAGACATTTCTTTCTGGTGCAAGTTCAGATAAAGCATCTGAGAAGAAAACATATATGCCAGTTCCCTATAATATGACGTTTGAACTGGGCATTATGACAAAGTTGAATGATGATGCACTTCAGATTGTTGAGCAAATAGTTCCTTATTTTCAACCACAGTATTCTCTTACAGTTGATCTTGTAGAAGCAATTGGAGAGAAGAGAGATATTCCTGTCGTGCTAGAAAGTATTACGATGACTGATGATTATGAAGGGGATTTTAGTACAAGAAGAGTATTATTATATACTTTAAGATTTAGTGCAAAGACTTACCTATTTGGCCCTGTTTCTTCTACCACTACCGATATCATCAAAAAGGTTCGTGTTGGATATATCGCTGCAGATTCTTCTGGTACAGATTCCAGAACGGGTGGAAGAGATGTTACTTATGCAGTTACTCCAAGAGCAACGAAGAATTATGATGGAGTTGTTGCTACTAACCTCACCAATGATATAAGTTTGGCAGATGTAACATTTGAGGTAAATAGTGGAACTGCTCTTACAGAAAACAAATACATTGTTATTGATAATGAATCTATGTATGTTGATAAAATTAATGGTAATGAAATTACTGTTCTCAGAGGACAGGATGGAACTACAGCACAAGGGCATGTTAAGGGTTCAGATATTGGTACAATAACTACCACTGATAATGATCTTATTGAAGTGGGAGATGACTTTGGATTTGATGGATCTTATGTATGACAAAGCAATTAGACAAAGCATTTAATATTGCTCCTACTGAAGTTGTAGTTGAGGAGACTAGTGTTGAAGAAGCTCCTGTGGGTATTCAAAAACCTGATAGATTGAATAAAGATGATATTGAAAAAGATTATGAGTATACAAGAGGTAATCTTTATAGTATAATCGAAAAAGGACAAGAAGCAATTAATGGAATTCTTGAACTTGCTCAAGAGAGTGAGATGCCAAGAGCATATGAAGTTGCGGGACAGTTGATTAAGAGTGTTTCTGACGCAACTGATAAGTTAATGGATCTTCAGAAGAAATTGAAGGATGTAGAAGAGGAAACAAAACAGAAAGGTCCATCAACTGTTAATAATGCACTCTTTGTAGGATCTACGGCAGAACTTGCAAAAATGATAAAAGAGAGTGACCTTAGCAGTTCTTCTAAATAAGATAGGGAGAAAAATCCCGAAGTACAAAGGTTACTAATAAAATGTCGGATAAGTTACCGTCAATAGATGATTTCACTGAAGACCCCAGTGATTTGCCATCAATTGATGATATTATAAAAGAAGAAGATTTACCTTCTGTTGAGGAGTTTGTGGTAGAAGAACCTACCATGAGAGCTAACGATCCTGGCGAAGATGGAGGATTTGGTGGTGGTGCTAATAATACACAAGAAGAGGAAGAAGAAGAGGAAGAAGCAGAAAATCTTACAGAAGTAATACGTTTAATTAATGACTTAAGAAGGGATATTCCTGATGTTCCTGAAGTTAAGTATTATGATGAGGAATTAAGGCTACTCTCTGAGCAACTTATAGAGATTAGGGGAAGTATCCCTGAAGTTCCTGAAGTAAAAGATTACGACGCAGA
>VTLG01007696.1_pt1 | contig 33255 bp, 51 predicted proteins | sample 4694571 | NCBI WGS metagenome assembly VTLG01 (sample SAMN12604809, study PRJNA352737) | marine metagenome | biome: ENVO:00000447; feature: ENVO:00000209|ENVO:00000569|ENVO:01000036; material: ENVO:00002151; isolation source: viral sequences binned using virsorter ...
TTTTACTTTCTATTTGATCCATTTTAGATTCCATTTGATTTAACTTATCCATAATGTCATCATTATTATACATGCTCATTCGTGCTCTCCTCCAACATCATTTTTATCTAATTCAATTCTTTTACCATTCATATAAATTGCTCTCGACCTACTAGGAGTATGATATGTCCAGTTCATAGTCCTTGCGTTATGAAATGTTGCTACTGTTACTACGATAGCTCCTATTATAAAACAGTGAGCTATGGCCGTAAGACCGAATATCCACATGCTACCAAAATACATAGAAAATGCTACACACCACATCCAAGCCAATATTTGCATCGCCATGTGTCTCACGTTTAAGTCAGGTATATTTTTTAACGGGTTGTAATTGTGGTTCATTACAGCGTTCCAACTATCAACAATAAAACTTCTCACTTATCATCTCCTTCTTTATCCTCTCTTACAACTATCTCTATAGGTTCTTCCATATCGCACCAGTCACATTTTACACCTTTTTGAAAGCCCATTATATCTTTTTGAACATAGCAATAATGTTCCCACCAGCCTTCTTTCATTATTTTTCCCACCTGTAAAATATGTGATTAGCCACTACCAGTGTTTTCGTTTTTTGTTTACGCCATGCTGGAAATACGTAGTCAGCATGATAGTGTGTTGCACCTTTTGTAATATCTTTGCTGTATGAACCAAAGAAAACTTTTTGAGCTATTGCTAGAGCAATTCTATATACATCAATATCGTATAAAGGTATCTCATCGCTCTTGCCATCGCAGTACCAGCTAAACTGACATCTATGTCTTATAGGTACAACTTTACCATGTTTTTCGTACCACCACTTACTGGTTGGACCTTGTTTGATAACTTCACAATGTGAATTTGGAAATCTTGGATCTCCAACTCTGTTGTCAGTAACTAGTGCAACTGCCCACATACCTTTTACTGGCTGATTACGGGCTTCCCAATATATATTATCAGCCATACATATAATTTGTTTATGTAAGCTTTCAATCGGTTCAGACGCTGGTGCAGGTGGACTACAAAAACCTAAACCAAGGAACGCAATGCTAGCTGCAAGCATTCCTTTTAAGCTTTGAGGATTAACCATTGTAATCAATCCAAAAATCAGATACTTGACCAGCAACGTCATCTTGGTCCATGAAGTTGTAATCTTTACTTCTTAAATCTTCGCATCGCTTTTCAGCTTCTGATTCTGTTTCACAATCCATGATAATTTTTGCAGCCTTATCGTAAAACTGCTCTTCTAAATCCATCATTAAACTTTTAACTTTTGCCATTTTCAACTCCTTATTTAATTATTTAATGTATACATTATACCACAAAAAAATCGCTTTGTAAACAAGTTTTCACTTAACATGTTAACCGTGTATCCTTTTGACCAAATCTTTATAAGATAATTTTCCAAACCTAGGAGAACCCAAACCATAATCTCTTGGAAATTGTCCGTTTATTGGAAATCTTTTTGGTTGTTTATTTGGAGACCTGTTAGCATTGTTTCTGCCAAATTCTGAATTTTTTTGTAATCTAATAACCATAATATAACTCCTTAATTTTTAATTTTATAGTTATATTATATACTAGTTTCTTTGAGTTGTAAACAAGTTTTCACTTAATGTGTTAACTATATTTTTTCCATAATTTATGTAATACGTAGAACCAAATACCGTTTATCGATGGCTCTATTAATGCGACAGCTCCAGCTTCCCATAGGCTCGCACCAGTGACCCAATATACTACGCTCATGGCGATGAACACGTGGCCAATCGTGTATATTAGTGCTAGTAATAAACTGTCGTATTTCATCAGTTTTTTAATCCAATCTGTCTTCGGTTTCGACTTCAAAGCTTTACGCCACTCCGGACTTTGTCTTAATTTCCACAGCATCCAGTCGTAGTATCTTTCTGGTTCTGGACCAGGGTCTGGTAATTCAACATATTGTCCTGTTCCTGTCATGTCTTGTGTATATTTATTCATCATCTCTCCTTAAAACATATTTTATATTGCAATACCCGCAAACTGCTTTGCCATCGACCATAGTATAATAAACTCTTGGATGACCAAAATCATCTCCTCCATCACAGTAAAATTCTTCTTTATCGATGTAAATAACTTGTTGAGTCATAATTAAAACTCTTTTATCATTGGAAATATCTTTGATATCGCTTCACTACAAGCTCTTGCAACTTCCATACATTCTTTTTGGGTGCCGTTAGCTGAACGTAATTCTATAAAGTGAATCCAGCTTCTTATCGTACCGTTCATGTACAATCTTGATTTTATTAATCCTTCCGGTAAGACCGCTCTCGCGACTTCCTTAGCGATTCCTTTCTTGATAGCTTGTTGATAAACTTTTTTGCACATCCATATAACTCTTCCTTGTTCTCTCTCCCAGTCAATTTGGAAAGTCCTATCATCAACTTCGATACTATTTTGTCTATTCTTTGCATCTTGCATTCTCGCTTCTCGTGTGACAAATTCTAACTCCTCTACTGGATTTGCATATCTTTGACTAAACTCTTGAAAACTAAAACTACGGTGTCTTAGTAACTGTCTAGCTATATCTCTAGTAGTTTCTATCTCTATACAAGCGCTTACCATTTCAAATGGAGACCAATGCTTATGTTTAGCAAGATACTTTAATAATTTTTCTGATGTTTCAGTGTTGTTTTGATTTGATGGATTAGAAACTCTTGCGCAAAAAGCTATCAGATCCTGACAATTTTTTGGCATGTCTTTTTTGTATGTAGTAAACTCTGAAGGTTTACTGTAACTAATTAGTTTTGCTATCATGTTGTGCTTTCATTTGTTCTAATAAACTTCTGTATTCTCTAATTACGCCTAGGCAATTAGGAATATCATTTCTATAATTTATCCAATGAGGCTTATGGCTTTGATTCCAAGTATGACCATCGGCCTGCATTAGATTTTCAGATAAAGTTTTTTCAAGTTTATTTAATCTTTCTATATCGTAAAACATTATTTTATCCACCACCATACATTATCAGGTCCAGTTTTGAACTTAGTTTTATGGTTTGATACAGCCATTTTAACTTGTAATAGATCTATATCATGACCTGAGACCATTCCACCTTTTTTTACTTTATTTTTCCAAAGATAAATGTCTTCATTTACCGAATGAAAATCGTGACTAGCATCTATAAAAACAAAGTCTAAACTTTCATCATCAAATTCATTTACAGCTTTGTTACTAAAGTTTCTTATTAAGTTAGCTCTTCCATCGTAGTCCTTACAAAAATCTAATAATTCTTGATACCAATACCCCGGCTCTATTTGTAGCAGCTCTTCTGTATTTTCAATCTTTCGAGACTTCCAAATTATATCAGGAATAAAAGTGTCTACGCCTGTAAGAGTTAAGTTAGGACACGTGATCATCAAGCTTTTAAAAGTTGGACCTTTAAGAATTCCAACTTCAACACCTTTCATCTTACTATTACCAATAAATTCTGACAGCCAGACTGCTCTTTGCCTCATGTAATCTGGTCTTATCATAATTTAAAATCCTTAAATCTTTTACCCGTATCAGTTTTATCAAATACTGGAGTATCATCAGTTAAAGTTTGCTCGGCTTCTTCTACGTCATAAAGTCTCATCTTACTTCTATCGACTCCAATGACAAATCTTTTATATTGAGTTGGATCGTTGTATCTGTTCTTTAATTGTTTTACCATAAATTGGCCTTGTTGATCGAGTTCTTCGGTAGAAATAAGAGCAAACATCAGATCCGCGGTTGCGGGTAATCCAAAAGACTCACTTGTATCTTCAAGCCCAATATCCGAGTTAGAATAACCACTACGAGTCGTTTGCGTTGCAGAGAAGATCGGTATGTCGAACTCGACCGCAAGGCCACGTAATTCTTCAGCAATTGCTTTAATGTAAGAGTATGAATTGATTGCACCACCCATTCCTTTCATTCTTGAACTTGCGCATATATTTAAATAATCAATGAAGATTAAATCTGGTTCAAATTGTCTTTTTAATTTAAGTTCATTTAATAAAGCTCTAAAATGACCAGCATGCGCAGAGCCTGTTGGATATTCTTTAATTACAAATTTACCTGTGGTCTTTCTAGCTATCTCGTTAACTTTTGAAGTAAACTGATCTTTACTTATCTTATCTAACTGATCGATAGGTACATTAAGTAAGTTAGCATCTATTCTTTCGGCGATTCTTTCTTCAGCCATTTCCATGGTAATATAAAGTACGTTGTAACCCTGCACTAAAGCCGAGGAAGCAACGTGGCACATAAATAAAGACTTACCGACACCGGTACCAGCGAGAGCAATATTAAGAGTTTTACGTGGGACACCGCCTTTGGTGATTTTGTTAAAGTATTCCAAGTCAAATGGAAGCCTGTCTTCTTCTGTGTGGTAGAATTCATATCTGTCCTCCGCATTTTCTATGTAGTCATGACCAACTTGTAAGTCAAAACCCACACCAAGTGCTTTTGTTAATAAATCAGGTAAAGCACCTTTTGATAATTTTTCGTGTTTGCCATCAATAATTGATATTGATTCCATAATTGCAAGATATATTGCACGATCTTGACACCATTTTTCTGTGGTATCGACCAGCCAATTCATGTCAACCTTTTCACCATTAAACAACTGTGGTACGATATCCATTGCCATGTTGTACTGTTCATCATTTATCTTATCAGTCTGATCGAGTTCTATTTTAAACGATTCAGCTGTTGGTAACTTATTATACTTTGCGACAAACTTTCCGGCTTCTCTAAACAAAGTACGATAGATACCTTCAAAGTACTCTGGTTTAATGAAAGGTAATACTTTACGCATGTACTCTTCATTAGATAACAGATTACGTAGTATAGTTTGTTCTAAATTAGTAGGCATATGCAGCTTTTCTTAATTCCTCGTCAATTTCTTCTCTAACTTCTTTAACTCTGCTTTCTAAATAGCTAATTGAAGTATGAATGTGGCCAGTATCTTCTGGCTGTAGTTTATTTCTTGCAATGGCAATCTCATCCATTAAAAGTAACAATCTTTCAGTTGGTTTCATGTACATCTGGTATCTCCCTGCTTATAACTGACCCTTCTTTTATTCCTTGAGCCATAATTTGTTCTAACATATTTCCTGCAAATTCTTGCAGCTCTATACTGTCACTGGTTAGTTCAGAGTCTGGCGTGTAAACTATGTCAAAATTAAATGACATATATTTTTCTTTGCCTTTTCCATTAAATTTTATTACTCCATAGCGAAGAACAGTTTCAGTAAACATGCCTGCAAGTATTCTCACATTCCAAGCCTGATCGTCGCCTTTATCTGGAATAATTTGATAGTGATAACCTTCTTTTAAGACCATTAGTGCTGATCCAGTTTTTCAAGATTTACAATATTATTAAGTATTGAATACTTATTAGTAACAAACTGCTTAAAATCTGTTTCTTCTAATATTGGTTTCCAAAACTCTTCATTCAGCGTGTCTTTTTCTCGAACTTTCGGGTCCACCAACTCTCCAGTTGATTTATCAACTCGGCAGTACCAACCAGCGCTGGGCTTACTAACATAATTACCAGACAAAGCAACATCAAGCAAGCCAGACCAATGCTCAACACCACCGTCCCAACTAACAGAAATAGGTATCTTAGACTTTTCTTTAACATATCTTGATTTCTCCACGTTAATTACAAAGTGATAGCCTTTAATTTCAGTGCCTTGTTTGTCTTGTTGTCTACCTACGATCCAGATATTATCAGCGCTATAGTAAATACCAGTACCACCAGAAACTACGTCTCTTGGAAATAGTCCAATTTCTTTGTACGTGTGATTAACGGCAATCAAAGGTATATCTTTCATATTTAAGTACGGTGTTGTCATTCTAAATAGACCTTTTAGCGCTTTTGCTCTTGACATATCTGCGACTGACTTTTCGTTAATTGCATCTTCTAGCTCTTTTTTAGATGCTAGGTTACCAACAGAATCTATTACGATTGCCACTTTGTCGCCACGATCTAAACCTTCAAGCTGCGCTATTATATCGAATTTAAGTTCTTCTACGTTAGTAATCGGCGTATGCAGAACTCTGTTAGTATCGATATCAAAATTTTCAAAATAAGATTGAGGTGAACCAAACTCTGAATCGTAAAATAATAATACGGCATCTTTGTATTTTTTTAGATAAGCACTTGCCATTATTAAAGCAAATGAAGTTTTAAAATGTTTAGATGGCCCTGCTAATACAGTAAGCCCTGGTGCTAAACCACCGTCCATTGAGCCGGACAAAGCTACGTTCATCATTGGTACATCAGTTGGTACCATGTCTTTTTCATTAAAAAATTTAGAATCGGCAAGTACAGAAGTAAAATCACTTTTGCTATTCTTTTTAAGTTTATCCATTATTGACATACAATTCTCCTACAAATAATAATATTATAACATAAATTCATCAAGAAGTACAGGATTATTTTCAACTTTAAGAGTCCTAGTTTTATTATCTTGCATTACAAAATCAGTTTCTATCATCTGATTATCTAATCTTCCATCACAAAATCTTAGCACGCTTTCTGCCATGTCTTGTGCGGTGGTAACTGGAACATTTTGACATATATGATTTACATTTTTTATACCGCCTTGTAACATAAAATCTTCTGGTAATTTCATAATTGACAAACACTCTCTTACAGTCAAAAATCTGTCTTCATCTGGATGAGTTAACATAGTTGGCAAGTGACCAACAAAAGCTCCAATATGATCTTTTGGAAACTCTATATTTTTTCTCATAATGTTACCACCAGATTCTAGTTTTCTGTGAATTCTTTCGCACTTGGCCGCGTCTTTATCGTAACCATTCTTAAACATCCACTTACTAACTTTATTATATTTTGTTTTTGATTCGATGTAAGTTAACACGTTAATTGATTTTGTTATTCTTGTATCTTGAAATTCTTTATGCGATATCCCGCCCTCAAGTTCCTCGAGAACATAACGATAGTACGGGTTTTGACTAGGAACGCTAGAATTAGTTAAGACATTCATTCGATCATTAGGATCTCGTTTCACGGAACGTATCGTATCTTCTATTCTTTCGTATCCTCTTTTTATATATTCAAGTTTAGGTACTTTTTTACCCCTCCAGAAGAAATAAAATGATCTATCTCTTACTTGTCCTAGTCCGTGAAGAATCGACTTTGTTTTATATACCGAGAAAACGTATCCGTTTTCTTCTCCAATTCTTCTAAGATTTTCACGGATCGGCTCTCCAACTTTTGAAGCGAATCTTGGTGCGTTCTCGCCCCAGAATACTTTAGGTTTGATAGTGCCAAGGACATAACGCGCTGTGGCAGGCATCCAATCGTTAATAGCAGCATCAGAGCTAGCTGAAGGATTGAGACTACTAAGGCCAGCACAAGGGCAAACAGTGTTGACAACATCGACACTAGGTAAGTCAGGTACCCTATCACTTCCAATAAGATAGTAGGGAACTTGTCCTTTATAATACTCCACCAAGTTAAAATCGTTTGCTTTGAAATCTTCATAACTTAAAATATACTCCGGTTTCTTCTTAAAGACATTTTGCATTGCAATTGTCTCACCACCTATAAGTGGTACTATGCTAGCATACTTCATCAGTGTGGCACCGTTTGAGTAATGATATACTCATCAACTTTAATTGTTGGTTTCCAACCAAGTTGTAATAAATCGGCGTTATTAGCCGTATTATCTTGTGCCTCACATTTTTCTCCATCAACTAATGGTAGATCTTTGTAGCCAGCGATATCAGCCAAGGTATGAACTTGATTACCTATACCAGTGCCAATATCATATGCAGGTTTTAATAACCTTATATTTTTATTCATAAGTAAAATTATAGCTTCCACCACGTCGTCTACGTGTATAAAATCTCTGGTGTGTTTAGTTACATAATCAACTTTACCATCTAGTAATTTAGGAATAAACATATTTTCTCTAGCACCATTACCATATACAGTAGTAAATCTTAGTGCAACTTGATGTTCAAATGCAGTTTCTTCGTTTACCTTCTTACTCGTACCGTACGGCGATAGCCACCAATTGTGAATACAAGATGATGATGCATACATCAATGGTATATTATTGTAATGACATATCTTTTGTATTCTTGTAGTATTTTCTACATTATTTTTCCAGTACTTTTCTGGATCTTTTATACTTTGTCTTACATTTGCATAAGCTGCAAGATGTATAACATAATTACAATCTTTTGGATCGAAGTCTTTTATACATTGAGGAGGATCTTGTCTTAAATCCCATTCAATAACTTTATGTCCATCTTTTTCAAGTCTTGTTTTTAAGTGGCTTCCTATAAAACCACGTGAACCTGTTAACGCTACATTCATACGAAAAAATCCTCCAACGTATTTAATTTTTCTTCACCAGTCCAATGTGGATAAGCAGATCTAGATAGGTGTATGGAATGTGGCATTTCCATATTCTTAAAATCAAGTTGACTATCTTTATTTAATAAGTAGTCTACCCATCTAATTATTTTAACTTTCTTTGCCACTTTTTCAAGCTCTTCTCTAAATACCAACCTACACTTGTTTCTTTGTTCCCAAGTACCCCAAAACGGTTTATTTTTATAATAACCAGACTTTGGTAATTTTCGAGATTCGTCTTCTATTGGTAACAATTCGTATATTGAAACGTCTTCGATTGGTAATTTTTCAGCGGCTTCGACATATCTTCTTGCGAGTTGTCTTGTATTTTCTAAATAATCGCCTTCGATTCTACAAAGATGATGTCTTACGTCAATATTACCAAAATACATTTCAACTTTATTAAAAGTATTTATGGGGGCAGCATCTTCAATAAATTCTTCAAAACCAGTCTTTAAAGCTCCATTAAGAGTCTTAAACGGTACTGAATTAACTACCCAATCTGGTCTGTACATGCAAATAGAATGACTATCACCAATAACTATCTTATTAGATAATTTTGGATATTTAATAAATTCAGCAGTGTCATGCATTCTTTTTAAATTATTTAAATCAACTTCATTCCAAGCGTCTAATATTGCACCACCAGTTTCTTTAGCTCTATCAAGTCTTTCTTTTATCATTTCATGATAAGCTGGAAATTCAATACCAACTGAATAAACTTTACCCTTAAATTGAGAAAAGTTACGAGTATTTTCTACGTATGGAAATCCTTTGACGCCACCGAAAAAGTTAAGTCCACCGGTCCAGTCGCTGCCGTGATACACATACATCTCGTCAAATTGATTGTGGTCTTCTATTTTACCACCCCAATTGATTTCTATATCAATACCGGTTTGTTTTAACATATCAGCATATATTACGCCTTGAGCGCCACGATGAGATTGCGGTCTAGCGGCTATCGGTATAAATGGACAATTCATTACTGCTTTCATACGAAGAATTCCTCTAGTGTGTTTTGTTCTGTAAGCTCAGTAGCTCTCGATACTTTACGTTTGTCGCAAAGCTTTTTATCATCTCTTATCTGTAAGTATATTCCAAACTGACAAGATAGAACTTCGGTACCATAATATTTTAAACCATCTTGTTTTTCTCTAAACAATTTAGTACCATCTGGCATATCTATATTATAAGCTTCTGGATGAAACCAAACGTCTTTTGTAAGTCCACATTCTTCTCCATTTTCTCTTAAGAAGTAAATTGCTTCTGCATATAATTTACGTGGAGCCTCTGGCCACATTCTATTTATCAGATAAACAGCACCCGGCCCAGGAGCGCAAAACTTATCATCATGATAGTACTTCATTTGCGGCAATACGCTCGTAGAAGCAGCACCGTGAAAACCATAATATTCGCCAATCCCAGGTAGTTGTCTTAATATTACGTAAGCTTGTTGCATATTTTTAGCTTCAGATAATTTTTTATAAGTTCCATTATATTTAAATGATGCCACCCAGTCAACTACGTCAACTGGATGGAAAGGTCTATCTGGATTATTATATTTTTCACGACAGTAATTTCTTGAAGCAGCTTGAATAGAAGTATGAAGTTCAGTAGTTCCCCATATCGGTCTCTTCTTAGTCTTTGCTATTTCAATATTACTTCTAAGTTCAACAAGATAATGTGGATCATTATCAGCTAACTTATCAAAATCTACAAAACAATCATTTGGATCTGTACTATTAGTCAAAGCCATGTGCACGCCACGAGCTCCATAAAAGTGAGATATGATACCATTGCCAAGTATATTAAATTTAGACATATTTTGCTGAGCTATCACCGTGCCGATATATCGCATTCTATCGTCAAGAGTTATAGTCGGATGAAAGTACTCGACGTCTCTTCCTAAGCCATAGTCGACTTCGCCATGTCTATTTAAATTATCATATTCTTCATCTATAAATCCAAGATTAATACACGAACGCGTATTAATCTTTTTTAAGAAATGATTGAAATCTAGCATTAGGTCTTTATCAAAAGACCACCAGTCGTAATTATACATATTTACTCCTAATGATAGGTTCTTTTTTTCGGTTCTTCTGGCCGTTCCGGAACCTCAGTTTGACCATTATACGGCATCCAATGAGTCACGTCTCCAGTAAGCCAACCACCTTCCATATCAGTAAATACGTGCATATCCGGATAATATTCTCCGGTTTCTTCATCAGTGTAGAATCCAGTAAATCTACCAAAATGAACTCCTACGTATTCAAAATAATAGAAGACTTTTTCGCCTATTTTAGGCAATTTATCTTTAGTTTTAATCCATTCCATTTTTACTCCTTTGGCACTAAATGATGATATACATGTACACATTCTATATGTGGACATTGTTTTTTAATCTCTCCAATTTGGATTGGATCGTCATCAAAATGTATATTGATTTTATATCCAAGCCATTGGAGATGTTGAAACCATTTAGCTTTAGATTGTCCTGATTGTTTTCTGTCATTAAAGTCTTTCGGCTTTGGATTCATAAACAATGGATTATCTATACCTTTTGCTTTCAACATTTTTGTGGTTTCTCTTCTAGTGTGAATAGATCTTCCAGTTACAATAATATCTCTTGGCCCTGGATATATACCATCATATTCGCCCATGTATATAACCCCATCAATATCAAATGAATTGATAGGATGTTTTGGAGCCGTAAACCACGGATCAAATGGTTTACGCATAATCGGTTTCTTCTGCCTGATACGTGTAGGTAAGTCTAGAAGCTTTTGGATTATTTTCTTTTCTTTGCTCTTCAGTAATGTCAGTATATTGCCTGTTGGCAAGCATGTCGCATTCATATTTAGCCTCATCAGTTTTAAGTTGTAATGGTGGAGTTTTTTGAGTCCATGCTGATGGTCCTCTTAAATAACCAACAATACCCATTTCAGCCGCGACCTTACAAAATCTGATAGCAGAAACAACCACACCACCAGAATTTGGAGAATCTTGGACTGCTAATCTAGCTGTAAGCTCGTATCTGGCTCCGCCAAATCCATAAGCAACAATATCAAAGTTTGCTATCTTTTGGTCGGACGCTATGTATTTACCACCCGGCTTTTGTTGCACGGTTAAAGATGGACCTGCATATAATGTAGCTCCAGCCATTGGCTCGTCTCTTACGACGTTCTGGCCTTTCAAAACATTTTCTTTTGATATGTGTTTATTATGTAGTCTTTCTACTTTAGCCATATTTAAGAAGTCTGTATTAGCTGTTCTACCAGTTCTAATATTTTCTTGACCTTGAGTAGAACCAGCTGCCATATTCATCTGAATATGTTGAGTTACTTTAAGACCAGAATCTATCATAGCACCTTGTAGTACTTCAGACATTCTTGACGCACCCCAAGCTGATCTCATATCAGAACCAACAATTGTTAATCCAGAATCGATAAATTTTTGTTCGATTCTTTTGGTATCTTTAGTAGATATAATAGTTGGAATACAATTTACAAAATGTACACCGGCTTTTAAAGCCACGTCTATGTAGAACTTGGATAATTTTTCTGAACCAACTGGCGCATAATTAACTAATACGTCAACTTCAGCTTCTTTAACAATATTGACAATATCATCAAAAGATTTAGCAGCTTCAGCTCCAGTCCTAAATGATACTTCTTCTGGATAGTCTAACATATGAGGTGCAACACCATCAAGTTCAGGACCAGAATAAACCATAGCGCCTCTTTTGATACAACCAGCTGTATTCGAACCATTTTCAAGTATTTCTTCTACATGGTCCATTGCACAGTTAGGAGCTGCACGTAATGCATCTACCAATGGTTTATTTACTTTTCTTCTATCAACATCAAAGCCAACTACAAACTCAATCTCATTTACAGTATAACCACCAATTGAGTCATACATGAGACCAACTTTATCTTCTGGATTTGATTTGTAATATTGAATGCCTTCAACTAAGGACTTTGCGCAGTTACCGACACCGATAATACCGACTTTTATTTTGGACATTTTTGACATATTTATCTCCTTTATATCAGTTTATTTACGTGAGTGGTTTGTCCGGAGTAGAGTAGCTCACGTGTATAAGTAGTTATAACACTCCTTAATCTTCTTTTTTTCAAATTCTTTATCGTTTAATTGTCTATTCAAACCTGATGGATGTGGCATCTTAAAATGATCTATGTTAAGTTTTTTCAAGGAGTTTGATGCCACATTACCAAGTGCGATAACTTTGTCATACTTACTAGTAACTTTTAAGCTATCGTAATCTATAGTATATTTTTGACCAACTTCATCGCTGCAATTCATAAAGTCATAGCCACTATTTAATTTCCATTCAGCAACCCATTGATCTAGTTTTCTAAACGTACCAGATTTTTCAACAGCTGAAGGATTTTGACCTACTATTATAACTTTATCCATTCCCATTCTACACCTGCTTCATCAAAAAAACTTTGTGCATCTGCACACGACACTGCCCATTTATCATCGAGATGCCCACGCTCTGGCATAACAACTCTTTTTACACCTACTTGAATTAAACCTTTTGCACATTCACCACAAGCCGGTAAACCTACTACGTAGACGGTCGAATCTTTTAGAGACACACCATTGTCTGCTGCATTATATATTAAGTTCATTTCAGCGTGTACGATCATTTTGTATTTTAACTGTTTGTGTTCATACTTAAATGGTTCATCGCCCATACCTCTAGGAAAACCATTGTAGCCTTGAGCTATAACCGTACGATTTCTAACTGCAATAGCACCAACTTGTGTAGAGGGATCTTTTGACCACGACGCCACAAGCTTTGCCATTTCTAAAAATCTTATGTCCCACTTATTTGACAAGATCAAAATGCCTTTCATAAACGTGTAAGTTTTGTACTTGCCATATTATATCGCCAACTTCCATTTCTCTTCTGTAATCAGCGTCAGCAGCATTAGCAAGATAACAAGAATTATATTCTTGAGTAAGTTGTTCTAAAACATAAAGCTGCCAAGCATAGTCATTCTTATATCCGAACACGACATCGTTTGAGCGCATTTGGACAACGCAGTGTACTTTAGCATCGCGTATGTAATAAGTAACGGCGTTAGTACATATAAAGTCATTCTTACCATCTTCATTATATTCCTCCCATATACTCGGTCTAGTATAAATCATTGTAGCTCTACGGCCATCAAGGTTTGTAAGTAACTCGTCGAGAACTCTGCCAAACTGATGATGATATTTATCAGAATAAATTATGTGGCCATAATTAGAGTTAATCTCGCCATAAGTATTTGCAGCGGCTTTCCAAGCAGCTGGTACGTTTCTATTATAAGTATCAGACATCCAGTTAACATTTGTTGACTGACTCTCATACCAAGCTTTTTCGATCTCGATATATTCATCGTTAGGTGTACCAAATATTGTTGGCTTATCAGCCATAAAAGAAGCACCTATCATTTCAATAGTCTTTTGACCAGTTCTATCAATTACAAATTCTTCATTGGCTAACGCATCAATAAAGTAATGTTTTATGTCAGTTGTGTTTGGATGTATCATAATTTTTTAACCTTTGGCTTATTAAACATATCTCTATCAGGAGTTTGACCTTCCATTTTACCACGCATATAAGATACAGCAAAAGAGCAATAGTTAATCATATCTTTGTACGTATCTTCAAGAGATTCATATTTTGGATTATTACCAGACTCAAGTAGCGATGTGGCACGAGTAATTTTACCGAGTATTATATCGTGAATAGTATCGATACCACGACGATAATGCATTGCCTGAGTCACATTAGATGTATCACTTTGATAGTCTTGCGATTTTTGTAGTTGTAAGCTTATACATTCATGTAAAACTTCTACTGATTCTTTACGATTTTTCAATTTGATCTCCATATACAAAATGCCCGTTATCTAAGTCTATTATACAATATTCTAAGAGGTTTGTAAACATTTTTTTTACGTTTATTCCACACTTAGAGTAATGTCTAGGCTCTGGCATGATTTCAATCTTTTTAATCTTAGATAAGCCATATTCAGTTTGAACAACGTCTCCAACATAAGTAATATTGTCGTGTCTTACTTCGCCATCAGCGTCGAATTTAGCTTCATTTTCTAATTCATTCCAATCTAACATTACTTAACTCCTTGTTCTCTAGCCGCAGCTATGATGATTGGAGTTAAGATCTTTTCGATTCTATCTTCCCAACAATCCCAACTATCTCTAGTAAAATATCTGAAAGAATTCATTGTAGGAATATTCCACTTATCAATATAGTAAATTTCGTTTTCAGCGAAGATACTTACAAATAATCCTCTTTTATTACAAAGACCATTGTTAAAAAAATCATAAGCAGCATTTTGAGCTTTTCTAAACTTTTCTAAATGCTTGTTTTTTGATCTTGGATTTTCGCATTGACCAGATGCTGGTATAAGCTTGTTTAATTCATCTCTTAATCTTGCAAAACCTGAGTGTACACCCCAACTATTAGTGAATAACTCTTGTTGTTCAAAGATTTCATTTCCGTAACTATCTATCGCCATTTTCAACTCCTTAATTTTTTATTTTATAGTTATATTATATACTAAAAAAATCACTTTGTAAACGTTTTTTTTCACTTAAAGTGATTTTTTCACTTAACATGTTAATCATCGAATTGGTTATCGAGGAATTCGAATTTGATTTTATTGTTATGAATTTTTTGTAGACGAGAAAATTCTTTGTGAAAATTAGATAAAGACTCGAACCAGTACTCGATTGTGTTGTCTGGGTATGTAATTTTAATTGTAACCATAATATAAACTCCTAATTAATTATTTTATGTATACATTATACCACATTTTCTTTGAGTTGTAAACAAGTTTTCACTTAACTTGTTAAATGTTTTTATATACGTACTCGAGAGCTCTATCGGCTTCTTTTTCTAATGGACGGGATTTATACCAATTACCAGTTTCTACATCAAGTTCTCTGCATAGAGCAGTAATCTCTTGAGCTGTAATTGGATATTTACTCTTAACTGCGTTACCAGCAATAGCTACCATTATTTGGTACATCTTATGATACCAACCAGTATTATTAATCATCCTATATTCTTTTTCTAATTGTTTTGGAAAGAAAGGACAGTTTCTATATGACGACCAATTTACATTTACGTTATCTAGTTTAGATTTTCTGTGCTCAATAATTTCTTTCTGCATGTCTTCAGGTAATCTATCAAAAAAGCTATTGCTGTTTTTTTCTCGATACGGATGCTTGTTCATAACCATATCTGGATCGATATAATCGCCAGGGTTACTAAAGATAAAGTTAAAAGCATTATCATATTCTGCTGGTATATAATACATGCGAGATAGATCTTTGGTTTGTTTATCACCGAGGTCGCCGAGTTCCGTTTGGAGAGCAAACCAAAAGTGTCGAATCTTTTCAGCTTGAACTGTTTTTGTAAGAGGAAAGACAAGGCGAAACTTTGGTAAAGATTGTGTAGAGCTAGCAGTAGAGTAACACACGAACTTATAAGTACCAAAGCGTGTACGTAAATTGTCATATAGATCTCCTTCAAATTTAAAATCATCAACGTCAACTGCGCACCAGTTTGACCACATCGTAACGTTGTCATTAGCACGAGTAGTATTTGGTTTATACTGTGCTGGTGACATAAGCGGTGCGTCTTTTTTAGACTTTATTTTTCTCTTTGAGAGACCATATAAAGCCTTTTCAAGAGAATCAAAATCTTTAAAAGTTAGTCTTTGACTAGTTTTATTATCAAATATACTATTGAAAAGAGTCAGCGATGTTTCCACAGTTATCCTCGTGTACTGGACCTTCCCAACCTTCTGGCTTTACCAAGTCTGGTAATCCAAGTGGATTAGGTCTACCTTCTTTAATTCCAACTTCTTTTGACATATTGGCTCTGTATACTTCGTCCCATGCTTTTTCAGCGTCAACGCCAAATACTTCTAAGGTGCCAATAGCAAATACGCATAAGTCAATAATACCATCGACCATTTCCGGCGCATCTTTTTGTTCAAAAGCTTTTTTTGTTTCATCAAGTTCTTCTTGCATCATGCCAAGTCTGAACTGCATGAATTTATTAATCTTTCTCCAATCTACGTCAGACTGCATTTCAGCCTGCATCCATTTGTTAACACCATATTTTTGATGCATAACTTTCATATCGTGAAACCAGTTTTTACTCATACGAAAAAATCCTCCAAGGTTGCTTGTTCTTCGACCGACCAGCCGACCGAATCTAATATTAATTTAAGTGGTTCTATAAATGTCTTTTCAAATTGCATATCATAATCAACGTACTTATGTAAGCCAAGTTCTTTTGGCAAAGCCTCATGAAATGATATTACATTTTCTTTTATAGCGTTTGGTAATTTTAAATAACAAAATTTTATTCTATCACCGTTTGTTACAAGTTCATACTTGTTCTGTAATTTAAGTTTTTTGATATGATGATTAAACAATAACGAGCCTCTTACATGTATAGGACAGCTTTTTTTGTATATCGTATCTCTAGCATACCAATCTGTAATATTAGTAACTCTTCTAGGAAAAGCTACTTGTTCAGGAGATAATGATCTGAACTGTTGCTTAAACTCTTGAATATAGCTTTGAGTTTCTTTTTCAGTACCAGATATTATTAACTTAAATATTTCTTTAAACTTGCCACGTACAACCTCTGGCGTAGAAGACTTAATTGCTTCAATACCCATAATTTTAAGTTTAGGTTCTTTATATTGTACGCCTTCATTATTATGTACGTTAAGTATATATCTTTTCTTTGCAGTCCAGATGCCACTGTCAGATATTGCTTCACGAGCCATGACCATTCTTTTTTCATAAGCATTCATATTATCAAATAATTTATCATATGCTTTTTGCAACAACGGTTCAAAATGTTCTTTGCATATTTTATCGAGAAAAGTAACTGGATTGTTTGGCTTGAACTTTTCAACCAACGCTCCGAAGTTAACATATAAAGAATCTGTATCGATAGCAATAACATAATCATCGTCTGTTTTAAGTATATCATTCATTCCAGCGTTCATAGCTTTTTCAGCCCATTGTATTGCAAGTTGACCAGATTTAGTTACGCCTTCAGCTAGTCTAATATCAAAATAATGAAAGTGCTTATTGCCAAGTGCACCATATAAACTATTAAGTAGAATTTTAATAGCCATCTGTCTATTTTCCAAAGTGTTTATCTCTTTGTCAAGTTCGTCAGCATATTGAAGTTGCATTTGTTTTTGAGAAGCTATCATCATCTTTTTAACTGATACGCGCTCGTCATAATATTCTTTAATAATCTGTGGTAATACACCTTGAAAATCTTTACGATATGTTGAACCATTGGCTGCCACTGCATGCTCGCTTTTGACTGTTTGACCAGCTAAATAATATCCTACACCATCAGTTTCTGATTGACTTACAATAGTTTCTGGAGACATATTGTATTGTACAATTAAGTTAGGATATAGAGAATTTAAATCAAAAGATACTACCCATGGATGTCTACCTATTTGTGGTTCTTTAACATAGCCACCTTCAAAAGGTCTGTATGGCATTTCTTGTCTTTGTACAGGAACTACAACTTTACGTTGATTAAGTCTACGATATATAATTGATTCCCATATAGCTGTAACGCCAAAAGTATCTTGATAGTTGACACCACCTTTATATGCTATAGTCATGGCTAGTGTAATCAATCCCATCTTTTCTTCTAACCTGTCGACAAGTTGTACGTCTTTCATATTATAATCAATATATTTTTGATGATCGTCTTTGTATAAATTTTTAAGAGAACCTGATTCTTCAAAGGATAATTTCTTTTCGCCAAGTACTACATAAGCAATATGGTTTAACGCATACGATTCTTGTGGACCATAACTGTAACCAAACTTTTGGAACAGCTCCATATAATCTAAGCACTGGATACCAGGGATCTCGTATATGACTTCGGTCTTTCCACGCTTTACAATTTCACGGGCCTCTAAGTTGAGGCCCCAAGGGGAAAACTTATATATCTCGCCAATACCTAAAACTTTTGATACTCGATTAACTAGGTAAGGTATATCAAAAAATCTTACGTTCCAGCCTGTTATAACATCAGGAGTACGTCTTGGATCAGACCAGAATTTTAAAAATTTACTAAGAAGTTCTGTTTCATCTTTACACCGATAATATTTTACTGGCTTAATTAAAGAGTTAAGTACACTAAAATCTCCATAACCCCATACATGATATAATTTACTCTTAGATGATTTATATGTAATTGATAGAACTTTTTGGCTTGCTTCACTTGGATGCGGGAATCCATTATCATAATCTGTTTCAATATCAAAAGTACCTACATCGATATGTTCACGATTAAACTCTATATCTCTTGGAAACTTTTCAGTAATGTATTGTTGTATAAATTTTTTATTACCATAGACATGTCTGCCACCAACATCAAGGTTTTGTCTTAGCCATTGATTTGCTTCATACATACTAGGAAAATCTAAGGGAGATACTACGTTACCATCAAGGCCTACATGGCCACTTTCTTTTTTAGAACTTACAAAGAACGTAGGCTTAAAATGATCTTTACGCATAACGCGTTGACCCATGTTATCGTAGCCACGGTAAAAAATATTATTTTTGAATCTTAAAACGTTTGTATAGAATGCCATTATGTAATTATTATACCACACTTTTTCATAAATGTAAACAAGTTTTTATTTAATATGTTAATTAAACTGCGAAGGATTCGCCACAGCCGCACTGTGCTGTGGCATTTGGATTTATTACTTTGAGATACGAACCGCCAAATTCTGTAACATAATCTACCGTACATCCTATGACGAACATCTCTGCTAGTTTATCCAGAACTAGTATGTCTTCTAGGAGTGTGCCTTTATCTGTTTCATCAGTCATACTCCATTCGTACTGAAAACCAGAGCAACCACCGCCAAGAACTCCAAGGTAAGCGTATCTCTTACCATTTTTCTTGGTAGTGGTTGTTAAATAGTCTTTAGCACTTTCTGTTAAAGTTATCATTTTGGTAATGATGCATCTATCCCTTTAACATATTTATTCATGCCAAGTAGCTCGCCGGTAGTATATTTTCCACCAAATGGATCAAATGTTCCATTTTTTATATTACCTTCAAGTTGAGCTGCTAAAGCTGCAACGCTTGGTGGCATATTAGTGTATGGTGCCATTTTTACCATTCCACTCTTCATATCACCCCAAGTGTCTGATTTTTTCCAAGTTCCATCTAAAACGGCTTGAACTCTTGCCACGTAGTATGGAGCCCAGTCATCGATGATGGCTGTTAGTTGAGCTTTTGGCGCGAACTGAATCATATCAGATGCTTGACCAAAAGCCATAACACCAGCTTTTTCTGCAATCTGTAGAGCAGCTGGACTGTCTGTATGTTGAGTAATAATATCAGCACCTTCACTTATCAATACCTTTGCGGCATCGCCTTCTTTTACTGGATCGTACCAAGTGTTAACCCATACAACATCAATGTCAAACTTTGGATTTACTGACGTAGCACCTAAGTAAAATGCATTGATTCCTCTTACTACTTCAGGAATTGGAAATGATGCAATGTAACCGGCCTTACCGTTCTTGCTCATATGACCTGCGATTACGCCTTGAATATATCTACCTTGATAAAATTTAGATGAATATACTGACATGTTATCGTTAGTTTTATAACCTGTTGCATGTTCAAATTTTACGTTCGGAAATTCTTTTGCAACTTTTAACATCGGTTCCATATAACCGAAAGATGTTGCGAAGATTATATCCGTACCTGAATTTGCCATAGCTCTTATAACAGTCTCGGCTTCTGGACCATACTTAACACTTTCAATAAATGTAGTTTCCACTTTATCGCCGAAAGCTTTTTTAACAGCTAATCGACCTTGTTCATGCATGTAGGTCCAACCATGATCTCCAACCGGTCCTACGTATACGAATCCAACTTTTAGTTTATCTGCAAAAGCTGAAAAACAGAATAAAAAAGACAGTGCTAGCACTGCCAAGTGCTTTAAAGGTTTCATTTTTTCTCCTTATCTTACTCTTGAAACTGAGCCATTTGATTTAGCCAAGAAAGCCTCGAAGTCGACTTTTGGATAATCTTTTTGTAAAGATAAAAAAGCCTTTAGATTAGACTTAGCATCATCAAATAGCCTTATACGTTTATATATCTTTTGATCTAAGTATTTTCTAAAAATAACTTTTTTATTTTCAGCAGCTGGTCCTGAACCTAGGTTACCAGCTCTTTCGACATAGATTTTATCTATATCGATTCCTTGATTTCTAAATGTATCTAGAAATAATTCTTTGTCATCGAAGTTAGGTCTTGCAGTTACTATAATAACTTTTGAACCTTTTTTGGTAGCATTCTTAAGAATGACTTTTACTTTATTAATCATTCGCGCGATTGGCGTTGATGTCCTGTTAAATACTTCGGCGTTTTTGAATTCGCCGAAATCAAATTCTTCTCCAGCTTTTTTCTTATATAAGTTAAACTGCTGGTTATCCAACTTTTTAATGACTTTACCATTCTTATTAATCACTTTCACTTTAGCTTTAGTTTTAAACATAGTTTCATCAACGTCAAACATTGTAAGACCAATTCCTGAAGCTTCTTCTAAATATGTTAAAAACTTTTCCATTATTAGTATTCTATCATATTTTTAAGTGTTTGTAAACGTTTTTTCACTTAACTTGTTAACTTTTGTAAATCTTTTGTATATGATCCTCAAACTGCTCTACTTTTTCTAATCTGTTTGGCCAAAGGATGTACTCTTTCTCTGGATTCTTTTTAAGATTAGTAAGCAATGGAACAATAGCATTAAATAGCTTGTCTAATTTATCCTGTACAGACGTGGCAGTAGACTGCGATTCTTCTGCTTTTTTATTTACTTTTTGTACGGCCTCGAGTTCTTCTTCATCTACAGCCGTAAAACCAAAATCAAAATCTAAATCATCACTCATTGCTCTCTCCATTTTTACACATTAATATGTGACCATGTCTAAAATTATTATTTTGTTGTAAAACTTCTATATTATGTTCATTTAAAAACTGGACAAAGTTTTCTAGACTTGCACTTACTGGATCTCTAGGTCCTTGCATTCCATCAAGATTGGCTAATCCATACCAGTCTAAAAACATTCTACCACCCCATGCTAATTGATTTTTCCATGTTTCAATACACTCATCAGGATTGTAACTATGATCAAATGCATTACTGTATAGTATGTCGAAGTTTTTTATCCATTCTTTCTTTTGAACAGCAAAGTCATGCTGTACTGTCATTTCAAATTGTGAAGCTGTATCGCTAATTTCAGTACCTATTACATAAGCATTTGGATAATGCAATTTGAATTCTTGTTGTTCTCCACCTCTTCTAGTACCATGACAAATAATTTTATTAGCGTGTAGCTTTACTGTCTTAATCCATTGTACTTGATCTTTTCCAGCAAATGGCCAATGTAGTTTTCTCTTGTTGGCTTTAGTCTGCTCAAAGACATATTCATCATAGTCATCATATTGATATACATTTAAAAGTTCATTCATGTTATGCTAATGCTCTCATTCTCTTTACAAGTCTACCTGCTCTATTAGGCACTTGTCTATACCAAGCAGAATCAATCATCTCGTCTGCTGCTTTATTCCAATCTCTTGAATCGACACCAGACTTCATACCTTTAAATTTTGAGAGTCTTGGTCTACCAAGATTAAACATCATGTTTGCTATTATTAGTTGAGCTTCTTCTGGCAATTCATCGAAGTCATCATATAGTATTGCGCAGTCGCTAAGCACTGTTTCAACGTCTTCGTTGAAGGCTTCAATGACTCTATCTTCAGAGATAGGAGTTCCAAGTGCTGCTCCTGCTTCAGGATCACTGTCCCTAACCAAATGACCGATACCGAAAGTAGGATAGCCAAGGTGATCGTTATATATTTCATACTTTACTCCTTCATCCACTTCAAGTTCTTTTCTTAACTGTTCTATATTCATAATAGACCTCCTTACAAATTACTATTTATAATAAAAAAGGCGGGAAGCCCCGCCTTTCTTTATTTGGATATGTAGTCGTTTTCTTCTTCAGTATATGGCCACATTAGTACTTACCGTGATATTCATCGATAGTTCTATCGTTCATTCTTTGCAAAATTTGATTGTACTCTTTTTGCTGGTGAAAGCCTAAGTGGATCAACTCTCTTGCCACGCGTCTATTCGCGTTCATCTGCATTCCGAATTTAATCTTGTTGAGAGTTTTTTTGAAGAAAGACGCTACTGCGTCGCAGAATTTGCATGTATATGCATAAATTGCTGTTGTTGTCATTTAGTCCTCGTTAATTATTGAATGTTAATTGTACGAGGCTGCTTCTCTTCCGGTAAAACTACTTCGAGTTTGACAGTTAATATTCCATCCGTTAGATCGGCACCAGTTACTTCGGTATATTCCGACAGCCTGAATGACTTTTCAAACTTACGTCCACTTATTCCTTTATGAACGTACGCATCTGCTTCTCTACGCTTGTCCCTATTTCCTTTGATGGTTAGGATGTGTTCCTTTACCTTAATCTCAATGTCTTTCTTATTGAAACCAGCAACAGCCATCTCAATAATGTACTTTTGATCGCCGTCTCTTACGACATTGTGTGGTGGGTATCCATCGTTTGCATGTACATGTATATCTTGTAATGCGTCGAAAATATGGTCGAAACCTAAAAAAGCGTTTCTTGGGAAAACAAAATTTCCAGTCATAGTATCCTCCTGTTAAGCAAGGTTAGTTTAAACGGACCCGAACTATTCGGCATCCTATAATATATATAATACTTTTTTTTTAAATTTAAACGGTTGTGACAAACTTTTTTTTAAGTTTTTACGCCATTGCCTATATTATACTTAGGACAAAGTTCCCATTGATCTTTATCTTTAAAAGATATTATTTTAATCTGTCTAAGTGGAGCTACTGGCTGTGCTTTATCTTTGTTTTCTATTCCAAGTAAACCCCAGTCACTCATGAGAGTAGCAATAGTGTTTCTTCTAGCTACATCATTTTCTTCTAAGTTAGATTTCTTACCGTCTAGTAAAAATAATTCTTTAAAATGTACGATGAAGTACCGTCCTTGTTTATGTAGTATATGACATGATTGGTACAGCTTATTGTCTTTTCTAGAAGCTACTCCAATTCTAGTTAACGTCTCTCTAATTTTTAGGAAATCATCTGGCTCGTTTAATGTAACTTCTAACATATTGTCAGGAGTCCATTCTACTATATTATTTTCTTCCACCTTTGGCCACCTTATTTTTTAATTCATTCATTTGTTCAGTGGATAGGAGTGTTAAAACTTGGCGGGCTTTTTCATTGCTGTAACCATAGTATTCTTTAACAGTCTCCAAATCACTAACTTGTTCTGGTTTAAACCATTTAGAAAACCTTTTGCGTTTTCTAATTATATTTATAAAAAAATCGAATTGGAGACGATTATCTACGTGATGATGACGATTCATCTCGTTTGCGGCTAATACTGTATCTGGAAAGTATGAAAGCTGACGATTAATCATAAAAGGATTATATGCTTTTTCAGCAATGTCATCTACCATAATATTCTTCTTAGTGTAATTTATAGCGTTGGCATATTCAAAAGGATTCATTGCATTTTACTTTCTACTAAATTTTGAAATTCTGCTACAATCGGCACTACAGTGGCATCCCACCATTTTATAAAATTTTCGTAATTATTATCAAAGTACGATTCTTTTATAAAGTTTTCAACTTGTTTACAATCAAAAGCCAGTGATGGCTCTAATAAGCTATGCGCCGATAACAATTCGCACATTGCTAATTGATTGACAAATTGATTTATCATTTCTGCTTCCATTATATTTCCTTTGCTATCTTTTCAGCTAAAGCCATTCCCATAGTCCAACCTAAATGGCCGGCTCCGCTATTTACCCATAATCCTGCAATCTTTTTAGCGACAGGTAACATGTTAGGAGTCATTGGCCTTAAACATGCCCACATCTCTGGTCTTTTATCTTTTACAAAAGTATTTTGTCTTACCCATCTTCTTAATGGCTTTATTCTATCTATTCTTACATCGTGATTCCATCCAGCTAGTTCAGCTGTTCCTGCAACTCTAAAAACATTATTAGCAAATGGAGAGGCTACAATCTTAGCGTCATCATCAAGAACTGAAGTTGTAGGAGCATCTGACTCGTAGTGGTACGTTATAGAATATCCTTTTATTGGATATATATTTAGATTTGGTACTAAAGCTGGGGTGTATGCTCCAGCGCATATAACAACCTCATCAAATTCTTGCTTTAACTCGTCAATTGTTTTTGCATAATCACGCGGCTTGGACCAATCTTTTTGTTCTTTAGTTCTTACAATTTTATTTACCGCAATTCTATAGTCCCAATTATGGTATAAGTAACTTGAAATTTGTTTACAAAAGGTATGTATATCGCCAACTGAATCTCCTTTAGTAAATGTAGCACCTACTATTGATTTCGTTTTTATATTATATTTTATTAAGTTGCCTTTTTTTATTACACGGCCCCAGCCAGTATCTTTAAATCTTTCAAGAGTTTTTTGAGCTTTATACCAAGATTTTTCATTTTTATAGATATGAAGTATACCACAGTCTTTTTGATGGAAGTTAACACCTAGTTCTTTGATAAGTTCTTTGTATAATTTACGAGATCTTAAACTCCATTCTATGGTCTTTCTAGTATTCCAATCATAAGAGTTAGTTATAGTTGCTCCTATAAATCCTGCAATCCATTTAATCTTTTCCCAAGACCAATGGTCTGTTCTAAATGCTAGAGGAGCATCTGTCTTATTAATCCATTTGATTCCTTTTATGATGTTGCTATAAGTATTCCAAACTTCTGCATTACATACAGAAAGTTGACCACCATTAGCATAACTACAATGTTCTGCAATTCCATCTGGATCAAATAATCTTACCTTATAGTCTTTTTTAGCTAAAAAATAAGCAGTTGTTATGCCAGCGATTCCGCCACCAACAATTGCTACGCTCTTTTTACCTGCCAATTTTCGACTCCACCAATATAATTTTCATAATCAAGTTCAGCTTCTATATGTTCTTGTGTAAGTTCTGTTGTTGGAAACTTATTTAAATGCGTATTATTCCAGTATAATTGAGGAACAGTTCGATGCCCTTTGTCTTTTAAAAAATCTTTAGCAAATAAATCATGACTTATGTTTATTTCTCTAAAATCATATCCCCACTGTACAAGTTTCTTTTTTAACTCGTAACAGTAGTAACAATCTTCTTGAGTATATAAAGTTAGTTTAATTGAATTGAACATCTGACATAACCTCCGTTAAACATGCTACCACGTTAAGTTCGTGGTCAGCAACAAATGCATTTTTGTATTGATAGTCTGCAAGAATAAGCACCAATTGTGGTATTGATTGAGGCGCAACCTTATCACTCATTCTGTCGTACATGGCTCTAAAAATTGCGCTTGCATCTGTATCTATATTATTTACAACCCAGCTTCTCATCTTTTTGAAATCTTTATTTTTCAAATGAGAGAAAAGATCGTCATAGTTTTTATCTTTGATGCTGTTAAGTATTCCATTGTCTATCATACCATTGATAGAATATCTTTGTAATTCGTTTAATACTCTACGCCAATCAGGAGCAAACTTCATAATAAGTTCAGCCAGTACTTTATCGTCGTACTTAGTATTTTCTTTTGAGAGTATAGTTTGGCATCTTTCCATAAAATTTTTGCAAAGATCTACCATATCTTTTTTAGAAGTATTAAACTCGTATACGCCACATCTAGAATGAAGTGGTTCAATAATACGATTTTTAAAATTACAAGTTAAAATAAATCTACAATTATTAGAAAACTCTTCGATAAAGCCACGAAGAGCTGGTTGAGTAGATTGTGGATTAAGATAATCTGCCTCATCGAGGATAACTACTTTGTAGCCACCTTGCAAAGAAACTGATGAAGCAAATTGTTTTATTTTGGTTCTTAGCGTATCGATATTACCTTCCTCAGAACCATTAATTAAGATATAATCGCAGTCGAGCTCATTACATAGAGCTCGAGCTACGGTAGTTTTACCTAAGCCAGCAGTACCAGTAAATAACATATTAGGGAGTTCACCACCGGTTACTATTTTTTGGAAGGTTTCTTTTAAAGACTTAGGTAAAATAGTGTCTTCTATTTTAGTTGGTCGATATTTTTCAACCCATAGAAATTCTTTAGACATTTACGCATTCTCCATAACAAAATAATAAAATCAAAAATCAAAACGTAAATTATTTAATAGTCTTTGGTTTAGTTTCAGTTTGAGTACTATTATCAGACATAGCATCTTCTTGCTGAATCTGCTCTGATAGCTGAATAATTTGTACACACTGGTCTCTTAAACCGCCGATGGTTGTAAGCTCTTCGCCTTTAAAACCACCTCTTTGAGTTACAGCATCAATTACTGCTACTGTGCTTCTAGCCGCCTTATTACTAAGGTCTTTCAATTGAGTCAAGTTATCTGACATGTCACGCTCCGTACGTTGAAGTTTTCTCGAGTGCAATCCAATATTTTACACCTACCTCTTTGTGTTTGAACTGCGTTATTAATCTAGAGGATATTTCTACATCATAATCACCAGCTAAAAGTGATTTTAAATTAGAAATTTTGATGATGAAATTAAAGACAGCGTCCTGTGCAAACTCACCATCTATGTCTATAGAAAATGCATTTGAAGTTGCATTTTGGTTTTCTACAATTGATAGAGTTAGTACTCCATCTTTTGCTGAAATTAGTAATTCATCATGACCTAAAGTCGCTGAAGCTTTTTTAAGTTTATTTAAAGTATCGTTATCTAAACTAAACTTAACTTCTGGATCTGGCATAGTAACAACTTTTGTTGGGGTTGTCACGGTCTCTTCTGCAGCATAAAAGTATTTAACTTTTGATCTACCACTTTCATCTTGAACAACGACAAAGTCATTGTCAAATTTAAGAGATGGATTATTTACCAGACCTAAAACGCCTATGAACTCGTTCAAGTCATATATACCAAAGCCTTTGTTAAAGGATTCAGTTATATCAGCTGTAGCAACTACATTCTTTGCTTCACTGATAGTTTTTATAGTTGAGCCAGGGTTAATCAATAAATTTTGATTTATCCCAGCAAAGTTCCTAAGAACATCAAGGGTGCTTTCACTTAATTGCATAATATACCTTCCTTTTTTATTATTATTGTTTTATTATAACACATTTTATGACAAAAGTAAACATTTATATTTTCATCTTAGAGAAATTCTTTTCTTTTACAAATTCTAATTTTGTTTCAAACTTTCCATCTAGTATATCTCCTTTATGAGATATTATAAAAGTATTAGTATCTGCATCTAGAGTATATAGTATTTTTAATAAGTTTTCTATACCATCATGGTCTAGAGAAGAATCAAAAGTCTCATCCAATATCAGTAGATTAGTTGCTACTGAGTTCTTCATCTTTGCTATTTGACGCCAAGTAAATAGCAAAGATAAATCTATTCTTTGTTTTTCACCTTCACTAAAAGAATCATATGTAAAATCATCTCTGTGTCTAGATCGAATCGTTTCATTAAAGTTCTCGTCTAGATTAAAGTGAACAAAGAAATCTAGTACTTGCAAATATTGATTAACAAGTTTATTAATTGCTGGTAAATACTGTTTTATAATTTTAGTTTTTATGCCAGTATCTTTTAGCATTTCTGCTATTACACTATTATAACTAAATTGTTCATTTACTTTTAGCTTTTCCTCAAACATATTTTCTTTTAGATCTTTCATATCTTCAAGATCTTTTCTTGCTTGAGTTAGGTCAGCAGTAACTTCTTCATCTAAATATTTTTTTAGATCTGCGTTACTTTGATTTAAAGAAGTTATCTCTCTATTATTAGCATTAATCGAGTTAGTCTTTTCTCTAATATGATTCATTAGCTGTTCTAAATCATTTATTTGATTTTGCAGTACTGTTTCATTGCTATCAATCATGTTTAAAGTAGATTTTAATTGATAGGCTTCATTCTTTACTTGAGCTAGTAATACATCTTTATTAGATATTTCTTGTTCGCATGTAGGACACGTATCATTTTTTTCTAAGAACATACCTTTTTTTGCCACTGCTTTCATTTGTTGCTTTACTTCAGCGGTTTCTGATATTATCTTGTTCTTTTGTTTTTGTAATTCTTTATATTCATTATCAGAGTTATCATTCTCTAGTTCTTTAGATAATTCACTATTTTCATTCTGTAATTTTAGTATCTTCTCTTCAGCTGTCTTTACTTGTTTTTGATATTTCTTTTTATTTTCTTCTGTTAAAGCTGCAATGTCTCTAATATATTTTGTTTGTTGTTCTATTTTAGTTTTATTAAGTTCTATGCTTTGGTTAACCTTAGATAACTTGTCTTTTAGAACTGAGTTTTTTTCTCTCAAAATGATATTCATCTTTGAGAATATATTAATATCCAGAAGGTCCTCGATAACATCCCTACGATGTCCAGCATTGAGTTGCATAAAAGGTATAAACGAAGATGAACCTAGTACAACCACTTGATGAAAACTCTTATGATTGAGTTTCAGGATATTTTGTTCGAGTATCTTCTGGTATTCATTAGCGTGAGATGATTGATTAATCATCGTACCATCTTTCCATATCTCAAATATGGTTGGTTTTATTCCACGTGTAATTTTAAAATAAGCCTTACCAATATAAAATTCTACTTCAACTACACATTGTTTTTGATTGATAGAATTTACTAGTTGGCTCTTCATTATTTTACGATGTGGTTTACCAAACAATGCAAACGACAAAGCGTCTAACATAGTAGACTTACCTGCACCATTTTGACCAACTACTAAAGTAGATTTATTTTTATTTAAGTTTATTTCTGTAAAACTGTTTCCAGACGACAAGAAGTTCTTGTACTTAATACTTTTAAATGTAATCATGCTATCTCTAAGGTTTGAGCTTCAGTCATAAGTTCACGCATCTGAACTTTTATTTTATCTTTATCTAAGTCAGTATCAACTGCATCGATATATGTATCAACAATTTCGGTGGTATCTTCGAAGTTCATATCTTCATCATCAACGTTAGCACCAACAAATTCATTAAAGTTTTCTGCTATTTTTAATTCATAAATATCTTGATTCTGTATGTTATCAATAAACCTATCAAAAGTAAAAGGATCAGTCTTGTTTGCGACCACGACCTTAACAAACTTTTTAGATAAATTTTTATTATAACTATTATAATCTATTTCTTCATCATTGTAAACAACTTTTTCAAATAAAGTGTTATTATTTCTTATCTTTTCTATCTGTCTTGATTCAGTGTCTAATATATGAAAGTGTTTTGGATCGTGAGCGTCTGACCAAAAGAATTCCATTTGCGAACCAAGATACCAAATATTATTCTTCTTAGAACCCACGTGATAATGACCTGTAAGAACCATCTCAAACTTTTTAAAGACATCTGGACTCATACCATGAACGTTGCGTACTCCTCTCATCATCTCAAATCCACGTATTTCAAGATGAGCACCTAGCCAGTCTGCTTTACAGTCTTTTATAAAATTCATAGATTGTTCATAATTATCTGGACATATCCATGGAAGTAATCCTATGTTTAAAGATCCATACTTCATAACTGCAGGTTCCATTATAATGTGAACTTCATTCATATAATGACCTAAACATTCTTTCAGTGCGTTAAGTTCGTTAGTATTCTTATAGTAAGTATCGTGGTTCCCAGGAATAATATCCATGCTCATTCCACGTTTTCTTAATTGATCTAAAAATATTCTTCTGTTGTGGTTTAACGCTTTAAAGTTAACAAACTTTCTATGATCGTAATAATCTCCAAGATGCAATATTTGTTTAATTCCTCGCTTTTCGCACTCTGGAAAAAATACATTTTTATAAAAAGCTTCAGCGTTATCTAAAAATATTTCAGAAGAGTTTCGTATACCACAATGAGTATCGTTTAGTATCGCTATTTTCATCTCATAAACTCGCTTAAATCTGAATCTGCTATTCTCGCTCTACGTTTTTTCTTTTCAACTTTAACTATTTCTTTCATTTCCCTATCAGAAGATCTGACTCTCTCTATTCTATCTCTTAACGTATCAACAAAGTGTGTAGAAACCTGTTCACCAACACCTCCGCCTTCGAGCTCATTGTCAACAAAATTTTCTATGCCAGCTTTAGTAAGATACTTAAGTTTTATTTCTTGTTGTTTCTTTTCTTTAGTAATCCTACGAAGAAATGCGTACCATGTTATTTGAGTAAAATACGCAAATGCATTTGGTTTACCTGTTCTTGTAGCTGCTTCTAAGTTGTAGTTGCCTATCGCTTTTAAACAGTTTTCAACTGCGTCCATGACCATCTCTTCACGGTAAGTATATCTTATAAAGTTGGCTTTATGAGACAACCCTTCGGCTATTCTTAAAAAACATGTTGCTATATAGTCTGGAACTTTTGGAACTGGCGATTTTTCTTCTTTAGCCTTTTCGACTTTTTCTACGTACGTAACTACTGCAGTAGAGAAGTCATTATTATTCACATAGTGAATACTTTTTTTACGTGCCATTTTACCACCTTTCATAATATATTATACCACAAAAATATGTAAATGTAAATATATTTTTTTGACTCTTAGTTGTGAAAAAACTTGTTTACAAACTCACAAAAGTATGATAGAATAAAAGAGTATATGGGGAGGGAAGGAGTATACCCTTAATGATATGTCTTATCATCTTTAGGTCTAAACTTTATAACATTATTACCGGCGTCGGAGTCATTAATCGTCGGATCTACTGCTTTCATACCATATTTTTCTTCTAAAAAAGCATCCATCTCTTCATCTGTCATATCTCTAATTGCTTGATTTATCTCATCTAAATTAGCATATGTAGTTCTTTTTTTGCTTTTTCCACGATTTTTTAACTCGTGCGTTATGGCTCTTAAACATGCTTTATAATGTTTTAAAATATCTGGCGTGGGATTGCTTGATACTACTATGTGAGATGAGTTAATAGTCTGCAAACAAGCTGGATCTTCTTGAAAACTTAGCCATGGTCTAAAACAAAAAAACTTGAAGCCTCTATAAAAATCTTCGTGGGATACTACTCGAAGAGCTTTGTTCACTACTACGTCTGTTATCTCGTCACCGGTGTTCCAATCTATAACTTCACATACTATTTCATCGTTATTTGTTAATTTAAATTGTTTTATATTTGCTTTGTTCATAGTTCTACTTTATATGTTTTATGGTTAAATTTTTCTCTTCCATATATTCTAAGTCTCTCGTCAGCATGTAATATACCATAATTTTTTCTTGACTTCCAACTTATATCATCTATAATATCGTATAACGTAGTTTCTTTTCCATCGTCTGTTTTTCTTAAACCTCTTCCAATACTTTGTAGTACTCGTATCTGAGACTTTGACGGAGAAGCAAATACAATATTATGTAAGTTCCTAATATTTATACCAGTACTAAACGTACCGAGTGAAGCTACTGTAATAGAATTTTTCTGTTTTTCTACTATTCCTCTTATAGCTTCTCTATCAGACGTTGGCGTATTTCCTGATACGAAAAAAATCTTGCGGCCTTCAACAACTTTACTTTTAATTAGATCATATATTGGCTTGCCGTGTTTATCTACATAATTATATAAAACTAATGTGTTTCCTTTTAGATCTAATGATAAGTTAGTAATAAAATTATTTCTTTTTTTATGTTCTACTATGTATTTAATCTCGTCTTGATATTTTTGTTTTCCAAATTCTTTTCTTGTTTTTTCGTCGTGTTCGAGTATGATTCTACGTATTGATAACTTAGCGAGCGTATCTTTATCTTGTAATTCCCGCGTGGTGGTAACTCTGTAAATTTTGCCGAACAATCCTTGTAATACCAACTCATGTGTTAATGCTCCATCTAATGTTCCAGTCGTACCAAATCTATATTCTGCTTCAGTACATTTGTTCATAATAGTTGTAAGTGACTTTGATTTAAATCCATGACACTCATCTCCAAATACTGCTCCAAATTTTGCAAACCAGTCTTTTGGAAACTTATATATTGATTGCCAAGTACTTATGACAACTCTTTTAAAAGTATTTTTATCTTTACCTGAGTAAATTCTGTGACAGCGTTTATCAACGTCGTATCCGTAAGATTTAAAATCATTGTACATTTGTTCTACTAAAGAAGTTGTTGGAACCACGATTAGTATATCTTTTCTTGATTTGTCTAGCGCAGACAATAGCCATCGCACCATTACATATATTATTAAAGATTTACCAGATCCAGTTGGTGAAAGCAATATAGCACTTTTTCTCTGTATTCCAGTACATATTCCGTCAAATTGGTAATCTCTTATTTTAAACGGTAACTTAAGTGCTTCTACAAACTGCATCATAAAGTTTGCATTTATTTTATTTCCCTCATTAGGATTACCATATTCGGTATCTTCTACGTCTACCTTATACTCTCGGCTCTCTGCAAAAGATATTATCTGTGGAAACAATCCACTAGAAATCTCTCCAGTTATCTGATTATATAATCTTATCTTTCCGTCCCATAATCTATTTCTATAAGCTGGCATAAATTTATACCCTGGAACATAAAAAGAAAAGAATTCTCTTAGTTCTGCTCCAATGCCTCTATCGCATTCTACTTTTAACGTTGCGTGGTTTAGTTTCCTGACTCGAATTGTTTCCATTTGATTATGTTCGATATAGTTTG
>VTLG01009445.1_pt1 | contig 33253 bp, 40 predicted proteins | sample 4694571 | NCBI WGS metagenome assembly VTLG01 (sample SAMN12604809, study PRJNA352737) | marine metagenome | biome: ENVO:00000447; feature: ENVO:00000209|ENVO:00000569|ENVO:01000036; material: ENVO:00002151; isolation source: viral sequences binned using virsorter ...
CGAGCAATGCTCATGATGGCTCGTATTTCATCAAGTTCATTTTTCATTGCTCACCCCCAAGCATCTCAATCCAGCCCCAATCGAGCATGTCATCGTGGTGGTAGTTGTTGACCACCCAATCGATTGGGCAGTCGCAGTAGGCTACGTGTTGTTCAATGGTGTGATCAACTAACGTGATGGTGAATAGGTATTTCTTCATGGTAGGCTCCTAGTTGTATTTTGTGATGGTGTATTCAATAACATTGTCTGCGTCGATGATTTGCACGTCAACAATGTATTCGATGTTGATCGAGATCAGTTCAAGTGTTGTCAGTTCAAATGGGTACCAGCGAATCATTCCGCTGTCGTATGTTACAAGTACTATTTGGCTCATGGTTTACTCCTTAGTGGTTGATGGTGATAGTTTTTTCAGTGATGGTAAATGTCGCAATTTGCAGGTTTTCAACAGCGTCTTGCAAATCATCAGTATGGCAGAAGAAATCAACAGCGAAGAAACTGCGACACGTCTTGTGGATGAACTCTCGTGCGGAGTCTCTGCAACTGAACACCTCAATCGCTTGAGTGTCATTGGTAAAGTTGTAGTAGGTGACTACTTGAATAATGTATTCCATGGTATGCTCCATATTGGTTGGTAGGTTTGTAGATAGTTGAACCATCTGTAAACACCCTATAGTATTTTATCTACAGTGTCAAATAAAAAAAGAAAAATACTTTTCTATGCACCACCACCACCACTACTACAAATACTAAAACTGGCTCCAATGAAAACTCGCTCCAATGTATGGCATCACCCAGGGTTTACCGAGCTACCATGGCACCCCAAACCACTTGCTTTTAGGCCCCGATTTTGCTGTATATACAGTGATGTAACTAAATGTAAACAATCAAAAATAACTGTAGATTTTTCTCTGCAACGGGGTACAATATGAATGATACAACTCGTATCGATAAACCTACCAACTAAGGATCTAGTCATGGATTTTTCACAATATATCATCTCTAAAAACATACCCGCCTTCAAGCGTTCGATGTCTGACAGCAATTCAATTGCCACGGTTCCAGAGTCGTACGAATACTACACTATTTCATCAAGTGGTAAAAAACGCGCGGTGTTATCTGCCTCTGTAAAGTGGGCCAAAACTGAAGGCCTTAAAAACGTGGGCGTCACGGGTCTATATCTTGCACCGGCTACCACTATTGAGGGTATCAACACCTGTAAGTTCGCAGGCAAGTGTAAACACGGCTGTATTGCGTTTACTGGTCATCTCGGTATGTTTCACCGTACAACGATTGAAAATAGAACTTTAGCATTGTATCATTATACCGAGCGGTATCTTGTAGATCTGCTTCGTGAGTTGTACATTCAAGCATTTAAGGCGTCAATCGATGATAAATCGTTGTACTGTCGTCTCAATGGTACCAGTGACCTACCATTTTACAAGGTGTTGAACATGGATGCCATCGTCAAGGACTTCAACGGGCTTGCGGGGTTCTATGATTATACTAAATATCCAACCCTCACAAATTATAATCCGTGGGCGTCGTACCACCTCACGTACAGCTACAGCGAGACAACAAAAAGGATTCATCCTACCTTTGATCGTGTCGCCATCGTTGTAACCAAGCAAGACAAAAAACGCCTGTTGAATGAATACCCGTCTGTATTTGGTGATGGGGATGCACATGATATCCGCCCGCTAGATAAACACCGGTTTATTTTGTTGCAGGGTAAACGGGCTACAACTGCAGACAAGAAATTACACGATGATTTTATTCAATCGTATTCTACATGCCTCGCTTTGTTTGTTGGTGGTGAGGTATGACTATACGAATCGAAGCCGGTCAAGTTACATTCATTGAAGGTATCAGTGTTACAGTTATCGAAGTTAAAAAGGATGAGTTGGGTATGATTGATTATTATATCGAAGCTTTAGAAAATGATGTCGTTGAATATATCATTTCTGTTAATGGTGTGCCTTCTGCATGGCGATTGTTTGACATAGGGGGCCCGAGATGAAACGAGATAAACCAATCGATACCGTTATCATGTTTATGATGTGTCTAGCGTCCTTTATGTTCTGCGTCGTGTACTTTCCCTATGTTGTGAGGTGGTTACATGGATAAAGATACTCTTGCGGTGTTTTTACTATTATTGATTCTTGTATCCTGTTGAACACCACTACTACTAAACCCCTGGTATTTATTTACCAGGGGTTTTTTGTGTATATTGATATGTGAACCGTGTGCAGGTTAATACACCTCACATTTACACTATACCGTATCAATCATATACAAGGTGAACACATGACCAAAAGACCGTCTACCTACTTAAACAAACCACATAACCAAATTGCAAAGTGCATCCGCGAACAATCGATAACAGGCTTGCTATGGGCCTATATCCAACTGGCACAAAGTGAGATCAAGACCGACGGAAAAAGCACCACGTTTTCGGGCTCGGACCTCTCAAAGTTTGTCGCGCTGTTGCACCAACGTGAAGTCGAATCGGTTCTATCTCAACCCGGCCCCCAAGACATTACTGCAATTGCGTCATGGCTCGAAACATCCGAAACAAAACCGAAACAATGATGCAATGACAGCACGAAACACCGAAACAATTGCTGGTTTTGCAACATCCAAATCCCCGTACTGCATTTACAGCATGCGTCCAGATTGCTGTGTTTGCGTCATAGTGATTGCTTTGTTGCGTTTACAGCATTGTGGTTTGCTGGTTTTACAGCATCCCCAACCCTCGACCAACTCATATTGCATTTACAGCATTATCATTAGGCGGGTAGGGTTTTGGGGCGCAGGCGGGTACATCTAAATATTTAAACAATGTCAATGAACACCCCCCTTTTGCTTTTGGTCTATGACATCACCAGTGTGGGCAGGTATGGGGTAAATACGACCTTTACACGGTCCCACCCGTGTTATAGTATTTCACCCATAACAACCACACGAGATGTCAGGTCAATGGTCTATGGGCTTTTGTGGCTACCATCTTTTAGCCTTGCATACACTATTGTTTTACAGTATTGTATATTTAAGCGCGTATACAATACACCTTGTCATCGTGACTTTGTTCTTAATCTTAGAGGGATACACACTCGGCTAGTGTATGGGGACATGATACACTAGCCACCTTTTTAACCTACCAGGTCAATACATGGAATCAATAGAACAACAAATTGCACGGGTATTCAGTGACCCTTTTGAGTTTATCCAACGTCTAAAGATAGTGGATAAGTCTGGTAAAGTTGTACCCCTACGACTGAACGCAGAACAGATAGACATCATCAATGCATTACAAGAGGGTAGGGATACTCTAGTCCTGAAGCCTAGACAGATAGGGTCTAGTACGGTTGTTTGTGCCTACATGTTTTGGAAGGCCTATACAGCAACAACACCACTAACATTAATAATACTATCCTATAAGATAGCCAGCTCTAAACACTTGTTACATATCCATAAAAGGTTTTACCAGTACTTACCAGAGGGATTAAAAAGACCATTGGATACAGACAACACAACAGAACTAGCATTTAAGAACGGTGGACGAATCATAGCAGCGGCCGCAACACAGGCGGGTGGATTGAGATCACAAACTTGTAGTATGCTACACATATCAGAGTATGCATTTGCAGAGAATCCAGAAGAGTTAAAGGCTACGGCAATCAGTGCATTGAATGATGGTCAGTTGGTTATAGAGAGTACAGCTAACTATTACAACGATGCATTGTGGAAGGAGATACACAAAAGTCAGATAGGTGAAGCGGATTGGAACTATTTATTCTTTCCGTGGTTTAAGCATGCAGAGTATTGTATGGATGACATACCGATAACACTGACAGATGAGGAGACTAAACTACAAGAGGACTTTGGGCTTACTCTAGGACAGTTTGCATGGAGAAGGGAGAAGATAAGTAAGTTAGGATGGGAGAAGTTTATACGAGAGTATCCGATGACATTGGATGAGGCATATCGTATAAGTGGGAATACCTATTTTACGTACGATGATTTTGAGCATGTAGATGTAGTGACAGTGAATCCTACAGAGTGGGTGACCTTTGAAGAGCCGAATGCAGACGACACATATGCGATAGGGGTAGATGTTAGTGGTGGTGTAGGTAGGGATTATGCAGTGGTGTTTTGTGTAAGTAGGATGACATTACAGCCGGTGTGTATATACAGGTCAAATACAGTGAGTCCAATACAGCTGGCAGATTATATATATGACATGTCAGTTACTTATAACAATGCATTGACGTTGGTAGAGAGTAACAACTATGGATTGGCGACGATACAGGAACTGGTGCACCAGGGTTTTTATAGGTTGTGGAAGGATGCGCATACGGGTAAGGACTTTTTGACGACAAGTAGAAGTAAGCCGTTGTTGTTTGAGAACTTGAAGAAGGGTATACAGACGGGTAGTATACGGTTGATAGACAATGTAACGATGACAGAACTAAGAAGTATCACAGTAGACGAGAAGGGTATATTGAGGTTTGGTGAGGATGTAGAGAGTCATTGTGACAGTGCGATGGCGATGGCGTTGGCGTATTGGTGTTTGAATAGTGTAAAGATAAAGCAGAGTGCATTTTTACCGGAGTGGATAATCAGTCAGAAGGCAGAGCAGTCATTGCGAAGTAGTGGTGTCAGTCCGCATTTGCATAGGAGATACTGATGGATGGAAAGCCATTGAGTGTGTGTCCGATGTGTAATGTGTATCCATGTAAGTGCGATGAGAATGTACATCTTGAACTAGTAAAGTTGACGTACAGGGTAGGAGAGTATAAGTTTGTGGTGTGGATACCAAAGGTATTGGTGGATCAGTACAAGAGTCTGTATGAAGAGTTTGAGGTAATGAGTGCAGATGGTAATGTAGTGGTGTATAGTAGTCGCAAGGAAAACAAAAAATGAACGTAGAACAAACATATTTATACGGTGTACAATGGGTAGATGATGGTGGACCATTTTACATACCTACAATAACAGACGATTTGATTGAGCCGTTTAACAAAATGGGACTTCAAATTACAGACGTTATTGAAGATGGTGCAGTGATTTTAAATAATGGACAAAGTCATTATGTTATCAAGACACAAGTTGCAATACCGTCTACTCATTGGCGACAATCAGAGCGATGGTCATCAAATCTTAGTTTATGGTTACACACATTCACTATTGAAGAATCTGAAATCAAACAACACATATCTTTAGATGAATGGGATACAGTTGTTGTTGAGGAGCAAAGCAATGAGAACCAATAGAGAAGCAGTGGCGTTGATACGTACGGTATTGGATGAGCACAATCATTTTTGGGATGATCAACGCGCAGAGATGAAGAGGTACCGAGATGTCTATGAGAATCGTTTCTGGCAGTCAGAGTATATGGATGACACAATGGTTCGAGTTGAGACAGCCGACTGCTTTAGCTACGTTGAAGGCTTTATTGCTAGTTTGTTTTCTCGCAATCCTGCTGTTGTTGTGGCAAAGGATGCATCAATCATAGAAGGCAATGCAAAGATGGCAGAGGCTGTTGTCAACCGTTTTTTGTTTGACAAGCGAGAGCAACTTGAAATAGCATCCAGGCTTGCGTTAATCTATCCTTCATCATTCCTCAAACTATCTCCTACGGATAGCACGGACATGCTTGAGAAAGTATCCATCCGTGCGATTCCGTGCTGGGAAGTTATTGTGGATATGGATGCGAGCAGTTGGTACGAGCAAAGGTTTATGGCACATGTGTACTACTTACCCATGCCAGAGGTAAGACAACGGTTTGGGTCGAAGAAGTTTACACCGATACCGAAGGTGGATTATTTTACCCCACAGGAGAAGTACACTGGGGTAAGTGAGGACTTACCCAATGATTACCTGTATGTACAGATTGTAGAGTTTTATGATTTGGCATATGACAAACTGTATTTTTGGAGTGCAAACTACAAAGATGGTGGGGAACTATTAGAGAAGAGTGAGATACCGGTACGGACGTATGATGACCGTCCTTTGAGTCCATTGTGTCCACTTTACTATGCTCGAAAGCCAGAGAAGCCCATGTGTGGATTGTCTGCGGTAAGTCGGGTGTATGACCAGTTTTACGAAAAGAACATCTTGCGTACATATTGGGCAAACAGTGTACGAAGAGATTCTAGACAGTACTTGTATAAAGAAGGGTCACTTGATGAAGAAGCCCTGGCAAAAATCACGGCAGGTGTTGACGGGGCAATGATTGCAGTCGACGAACCTGTATTGGATGGTATTATACGTTCAGTTGGAGTTGAACCTTTATCTGGTAACTTTGACAGGTATCTAAACTACATAGAGCAGGATATAAATCGTGGCAGCATCTTGGCACCGTTTAGTCGAGGGGAAGCGACTAAAGCTACGGCTACCGAGGTGACTGCCCTTGCTCAATACTCTGCATCCGAGATTGGTAAGTTGGCTAGAGAGAGGGACAATGCCATTGAACTGATTGCGTTAACCTACCTTCGTATTGTATCTTTGTTGGCAGAGGACAAGGAACAGGCGGTGATTGAAGTAGACGGTTTACCCAAGATCATCACGGTTCAGGACTTAGATGCCAAGTTTAAGATTGTGGCACTTGATCAAAGTAGTACACCATTGTCAGAGGCATTGAAAAGAAACAATCTTGTACAGTTGCTTCCAGTGCTTACACAACTAGGTGTACCAACTGATAAAATCAAAGAGGAACTGATACGTATTTATGACTTACCAGAGTCATTTATGGAAGCACCACCAGCACCACCAGCACCACCACAAGGTATGGGTGGTCCCGCACCAGAGCAAATGCAAACAACCCCTGGTGAGATTGGTGCGCAAGGTGAACTACCATCTGCTCAACTTGCTGATATGCTAAATACCCAGAGACAATAATGCCACTATACACCTACCGTTGCGAATCATGTTTTCAGATACACGAAGAGTTGTTGTATTTTAGCGACATCGAATCTGGTAACGTACCAAAGAAATGTGGTGACGATACTTTTGAGCGTGGTTGTGGTGGCAAACTCAATCGTTTGTTAAGGGCACCTAGCAGTCATAGCAGTTGGTCAGGTACGGGTAAGCATGGGGTAAACGGATATTTTTCCAAGGCACTTGGTAAACATGTGGCAAACAAACATACAGAACAAAAGATTATGGAAAGTAGAGGGTTTGTTTGCGAAGCAGACTTACCCAAAGACCGTTGGGATACAGCAGTAGAAACACAAAAAAGACGTGTAAGAGCACAAGATAAAAATATAGAAACCTACACGGAGGCTCTAAAAAGTGGTAAAACAAAAGAAGAAGCCGTGGTGGAAGCGTTTACTGCACAAGATGCAGTCAGTGGTAAGTTGGATGAAACTTGGGGGAAAAGTGAATGAAGAAATGATAATGGCTGAAGTCAATGCAGCTGAACAAGAAGAGGAAGTAGCCTTTGCACAAATGGCACCCAAGGGTAGATTCAGTGCCAAAGCATTAAACAACCTGGTAAAAGCCACCAATCGTTTGTTGCCAAAGTTTGGGCAGACACCGGATTACCCACAGTTTTCAGGTGAACTTACAGAAATCCCAACAGATCTAGTGCGTGTTTTGGCTATGTTTCAAGGCGCAACAGATGAAGCCGTAGAACGCGGTATAGTAGACGACGAGTTTGCTTTTGACTTTGAGCAAATAACATCAGATGGCAACTTAATGATACTTGCCGGTAAGATTAACAAACTTGCAACTGACAAACAATATGACAGATTTTTAAAATCACAACCAGTTGATGAACCTGAAGAGGGTGAAGAAATGGTTGATGATGAAACTACAACCGAAGACATGCCACTAGAGGATGTCGATTCACTATTCATGGAGAGAATGTAATGCCTAAAGTAAACGGAAAAAAGTTCCCATATACAAAGAAGGGTAAGGCCGCTGCTAAAAAAGCAAAAGATGCAAAATCATCTAAGATGGCTAAAGCTAGAGCCGTCAAACGAAAGAAAACTATGCCGAAAAAAGGCATGAGCAAAAGGAAATGAAAATGACAAACACTACCTCCGGTGCGGAGACTGTTGAAACCGAAGAAATTGTTGAAGAAACTGAAACTGTAGAAACCGAGGTCGAAGGTGCGGAACCTGATGATACGACTGATGGTGATGATAGTGTTGCTGGTGATGAGGAAAAAGTTGAACTCATGACCATTGAGGAACTACTTAATCTAAATCAAGATGACTACGAAGAGTTTACAGAGGATGCCAACCACAAAGGTATGAAACCTCTGCATGAGTGGATGCAACACATACCAGAAGATGTTCGTAAACATGTTGCTAATATACGTTCTAGTTACACTCAAAAGACGCAAGAGTTGGCGCAAATGCGTAAGGCTTTGGAAGCGGAAAAGGCAGAGTTGCACCGTCAACAGGAACACGCTGTCAACAACCCGTTTCTTAAACGTGCTGAAGAAGAGTTGGCAAAAGATGAAGAGTACGACATCTACACTACAGAAGGGATGCAAGCAGAGATCAAGCGTCAGGCTGCTAAAATGCTTCAAGAAATGATGAAGCCAGCCCAAGAAGAAATGCAGTTAAAACAACGTCGTATGCAACTTGAACAGTTCAAAACGGACAATCCAGAACTTATGCATGATGACTACCGATTGCCAGTAGCGCAGATGTTACAGGACAGACCAGAGTTGAGACTGGAAGATGCCTTTTATATTGTAAAAGCAAAGGTTGATGCCAAAAAACTCAAAGAAGAGCGTGAACTGGTAGCCAAACAAAAGTCTACTAGGCGTGAAACATTGCGTAAAACATCTGGTGGTAAGTCAGTTACACCAAGTGGTACACCAAAGTTTCGTGATGCATGGGAGGCTTTTCAATACCACAAGTCACTAAAGGCTAAAAAGTAGAGGAAGTCATGCCAAAAGGTAAGCGCAACGTAGACAAAATCATCGTACACCATTCTGCTTCACCGCAGTCAACAACCAAAGAGCAGATATACGATTGGCATGTCAATGGCAATGGCTGGTCTGACATCGGGTATCATTTTATTGTGTTAGGCAATGGTGAAGTGGTGCCTGGTCGTCACATCAACAAAACTGGTGCTCATTGTAAAGGTAAGAATAAAGGTTCTATAGGTATTTGTGTTACCGGTAACACATCCAGAATGGCACCAAGCACTGCACAAATGGAATCTTTGTGGGGTAAAATAAAAATGCTTATGGAAGAATATGACTTAGAACGCAGTGATGTTTATGGTCATAGAGATTTCGGTGCTACCGAGTGTCCAGGCAACTACTTGTATGCAATGTTACAACAGTTTAAAGGTGGTCTACTTGCCTAGGGTTGACAATGCTACATAAACATTTTAAAATGCCTATGTTGAATGAACTCTATTGAGCACTCGGACAGCAACCATTCCAAAGGAATACGGTTTAGGCGAAACTACATAAACTAAACATTATAGGTAAAACAATGGCTATTTCTAATGATTTGCTATCGTCAACCTTGTATTCCATCCGTGATGGCGAAGTTGACGAACTCTTTCAAAAAGTTGCATTTCTTGATAATGCAAAACGTTTTGGCGGTATTGAGTATGAAGATGGTGGTATTAAAATCCAACGTCCCCTCTCGATCGCTGAACATTCTCAAATCACCAACCTTCCTACTGGATACGAAGCAGTAAACCTTGCTGTTAAAGACGTATTGCAACCTGCTATTTACGAGTGGGCTGACTTTACTGCTCCAATCGTAATCACCAAAAAAGAAGAGTTGGAAAACAAAGGCGAGAAAGCAATCGTAAAGATTGTTGAGGCTCGTATGCGCTCAGTAATGGGTATGCTTCGACGTGAGTTGAACAAGCAGTTGCTTCGCGGTAACTCTACTGTTTTGACCACTGTAAACACTTTGAACGGTGACGTTGCTGGTGGATTCTTGGAAGCAGAAACTAAAGCTAACCAAAACAATACTGTTGGTGGTATCTCTAAAACTACCTATCCAGTAAACGGTTGGTTGAACCAGGTTGCTGACATTCAAGGTGCTTTTGGTACAAACGGTATCCTTGGTATGCAACAAATGGCAATCCAGGCTAACACTGTAACTCACATGGGTGAAATCCAATGTGTACTACTGTCCGAGTCAGCTATGGCTAACTATCGTCGTGCTTTGTTTGCACAAGAGCGATACATCAATGAGAAGACTCTTGATGGTGGACGTATGCAACTTGCCTTTGGTGGTGCAGTAGTTGAGCAAGACCTTGAACTTGGTTTTAGTTACAACTCTGCTGACTTTGGGGCCGCTCCATTGTCTGGTTACTTCCTGAACTTTGACGGTGTTAAGTTGTGCATGCACAAAGATGCTGACTTCGCTGTTTCACCTTTTGAGCACATTTCTGGAACTACAGCACGGGCTGCTCAATTGTATGTTAAAATGCAATTGATTGCAGATCACCTTGGTTCTTGTGGTGTTCTTTTCGACGCAGACGCATTTTAAGGGGGTTTATCATGGCTACACAAAACATTATTCAATACTTGGAAACTACTCAATACAACGCATTACCTTCTGGTGGTACAGTTGCAGTTGGTATCGAAGCGATGAATCGTCGTCAAATCGAAACCTTTATCTCAGGTGGTGCTATTGCTGCTAATGATTTGGTATGTCTTGACCTTAGCAAAACTGCTAACGGTGAAAAGGCAATCACAATCATTCCCGCTGATGGTGCTGACGTTGCAAAGCGTTGCGTAGTAGGCTTTGCTCTAGAGGCTGCTACAGGTGCTGGTGAGTCAGTTGACGTTACTATTGCTGGTTTGCATGCAGATGCAAATGTACTTACTGGTGTTGCAAAAGGCAGTGGTCTTAGTACATCTGGTGTTGCTGGGCGTTCAGATGCATATGTTGCTGGGGACACTGTTCCTGTCATCGGATTTGCACTTGAAACAGCCGCTGCTAACAAAGCACCTGTATTTGTTATCAAGCAGTTCTAAGTTAGATTTTCTATCAAGCCGAAGGGGTGGGCCAACGCCCATCCCTTTTTTTCGTATGGTGACCTATGGCAAACTTAAAAGCATTGAGACAGAAAGTTAAAAATATAACTGACTACAGTCCAGAACTAGCGCAGTTCAACAATCAGTTGGATGAACTTTTAAACGATGCCTACTACTGCATCTGGACTATGAAGCGTTGGAACTTCAGTACAGAACTAAGCACCATGAGATTGCATACTGACATCACAGCCACTACAGATACCGAAAACAATGCTGGTAATAACATTACTTTGACCGCAAACAAAGGTGAGCGCAAAGTAACTTTTGTTGCAAACATGGATCGCTTACACGATCCAGACATTTGGGAAGGGCAACCAATTGAAATAGACAATATGGAATACACTATATCAAAAGTGATAGATATGAAAACCTTATTGTTAGAAACTCCTTTTGAAGGTACCACCACCACCACTAATATAAAATGGAAAATTAAGAAGCGATGGTATGACCTTCCTGAAAACTGCTTAGAACTTCTGTACCTAGGACATAGAGACTATCCGTATGTAAGTGTAAGTGGTTCACAAAACCCTTATGGTAAGTCAACCGCTATCTTGCCAAGACGTGAAGAAGATGTTGATTTACGAGTTGACTACACTCAATCATACGCAGAGGCATACATTACAAGTCCAACACAACATATTGCACCTGCTGAACAGTTGATTATAAGTGAGGAAACATCAGGTCAGTTCCAGTCTAACAAGTATTATGAGTTTGCTTGGGCGTTTTTAAAAGATGGTAAAGTTGGTGCTTTATCAGAGCCTCAAGTATTTAAAGTGGCTGAAAATGACAAAAAGCTTCGATTGACATTTCGAGGTTGGGATGACGAAAATATAGTAGCTGACACGGTAAACGACAAAGATCAACAGCCTACACAATGGGAAGGATACAGAAAGGTAATTTGCTGGAACAAAAACTTTGATCAAAACACCGGGGAGCGTAAAGGACTACCATGCTGGCTGTATGTTATTGTTGGTGGTGGCAATAGAAACGAAAGTTTTTACCTAGATAAAGTAATTGTAGATGATGTAGTTGCATTTTATGACATCACACATTTAAATCAACTTGACAACGGCTCTGCTCGCTACATAGAAATTGACGGTAACCATCAGCAAATCAGACCATATCCACGTCCAGTCGGTTTTGATTTTGAGGTACCTCAAAAGAAAGTCGGTGAAAACATTACTGTATTCCATGACTATGTTCGTGAAATGGTGATGCGATATATGGTCAAACCTAAAGATATGTTGTTGTCGACAGATGTCCCACAAATGCCCTATGAGTTTCATCAATTGATTGTATACAAAGCACTAGAGGACATTTATTTAAAGTTGGGTCAACAAGGGTTGGCAACCACCTATGAACGTAAATACATGAAGGAAATCAATAACCTAGCTAAACGTTATGTTGACAAAATAGATCAGCGTGTTGTACGTGGGCGTTTTCATATGGCGCACGGTAGACCAACATACGATGGTACTACGTTAAGGAGACTTTCATGAAGCCACAACGGTTCAGAAGATATGTTCCATGTGGTGGTATCAACCAGGTATTGATACCAAATATGGGCGATGCAAACATTGTAAACAACTGTAGATATGTTTCAGAGGGCGGTTGGAAAGCAAATGTTGGCTTTGAATCTTGGTGGCATGCACCAGCAAGCTGGATTGTTACGAGTGCAATCATACAAAAATACTTTACTGACAAAGTAGACGCAGTGTATCAATGGAAAAGACAAGGTACAAATGATATATATACGTTTGTAGAACAGTCAGGGCGTTTGTATTACTTGATTGGTAACAAAGGACAAGGTGCAACGTATACAGGTTCATTTTACGAAAAAGACTTGGTAATTATAGACAGTGACCGGTACATACCTAAGTTAGGCGATGTTGGTAGTCAGTTTGTGAACCTGGGACAACATCTGTTGATTATCAACGGACGGGACCGTGCAATACTGTTTAGTGGTGATCAAGTATATCGAGACTTTGGTTTTGTATTACAGACCCCAAGTTGTGATCCATTGGACGTCGACACAGAGTACCAAAACAATAAGGTCTTGACTGGTGGTGCCGCAGTTGTCTACAACAAGGTGTCTCAATATGGTTTGGGTGATGTAACAGAAAATATACAGTATACATACAATTACAAAATGACCATGATTTCAGACTTGGGTGCAGAGTCCCCATTAAGTTCTGCACAAAGTGTGTCATGGTCTATACCAAACGCACAAAACAAACGATACGGTGTTGCGCTTGACTTGCCAATAGGACAAGAAGGTGTGGTGGCAAGGCGTATTTATCGAACCAAAGAAATAGCAACAAACGGCTCACTGTACTACTTTGTGTCACAACTTAACGAAAACTCAAGCAGATTTTACATAGACGCTAAGCCAGATCGATTTTTGGTAGATCAAGCACCGTCGTTCACTGCTAGTGCACCTATTACAACAGACTGGAAGTTTGGTGAAGTGTGGGACAATCGTTTGTGGTTGGCCGCTGGTAGTCGTATTATTTATTCTGATAGAGGCATCTTTGAACAGTTTGGAGCGTTGGCATACTTTGATTTAGGCAATCAGACCGGTGGTGACATTACACAACTTGTAGCTTTTTACAACAACCTTATTGTATTTAGAGAATCAGCAATCAACATTATAAGTTTTGATACAGATAGTTATAACATCAGTACCATTACTAACACGCTTGGTACAGTAGCTAGTAAAGCCGTTGTTGTGATTCCGCAGTTGGGTGTAGTGTTTGTAAATGAGCAGGGTGTGTGGATGTTGTCTGGTGGTCTTAACGGTGGTGCATCTATTAATATGCAAAAGATAAGCAAGCCCATCGACAAACTGTTGCGTAGAGTCAATAGATCGATGATTCACAAAGCAATAGCAGCATACTCATACAGAGAAAAGGAAGTGTGGTTGCATCTACCAACTGATGATTCCACAACACCTGACTTTGGTTATGTATTGCACTTAACACCACAAACACCTTTATGGTCTATTCGCACTGACTTAGAAACGCCTACCAACAGTTACTGGTCGGCTATGGCAACCACTGTTAATGGATATTTTTTATTGGGCAATGACCCTAACTGGTCACCGGCATTGGATGCAGAAACAAACAAATTGGGTCCACTCCAGGTTATGAGTTCAAGTTCTCATTGGGGTCAGGCTGGTAAAATAACTGCGTATGCTGACAATGTAACCCTAGCTATAACAGATACAGTACACAATGGTCATCAATGGGAAAGTGCATGGTACAACTCTAACGAAAACAGCGTTAAGGTACGATACTATAGTGTAGAACTTCGCATTATGTCGTATGGTGACAATGGATTCGACTTCTTTTATGGCATTGACTACTCGTATACAGAAAGCACAACATCAACTCAAAAGCAAGCAAAAAGTGAAACCGTATTTACTTTGAAAGAAGATGCTGTATTTGGTCCAGCCGACCTATCTGTAACAAAGGTTCCATTTACAGTAAACTCAAGTAAAATAGCAGATGGGAGATTAATCACACTTAGATACGATGTGAATACAGAGTTATGTGATCAGTTTAAGTTTGGTGTACGAACTACCAACTCTCAACAGTGGCACTTACTGTCATTTAACATTCTGTCAGATTCGGTAGCACTACCAGCACTTAACCAGTCCACAAAGGTGTCAAGATGAAAGTATTTACACAAGTAGGGCAAAAAGACCTTGACCAAGTAAAACCAGAAAACATTAATGACAACACTCGCATGGTTGTAGGAGAGTTTAATGGCAAAATTGACGGACAAAACTTTCCTGTAGAAACTATAGACAAGTTTAAATTAAAAGCACCAACACTAACATCTACTAGCACTGCCAACGTGTATGGTTTCAGGCATATTGGACAAACACAAGACTATTATTTCATACGTAGATGGAACAACTTAGAACAGGGTTTAAGTATTCATAATCCAGTGATGTCATTTAATTTGCATACACAGAGTTGGTCAAGCGGATGGAATGATTTGGTTGATATAAACTCATCCTTTAATGACCTGGTTCTAGAACTTGATGCTAAGAGTGGCACGATTAATGGCTGTTTTGACATAAACTTTAGACATGGTGTAGATATAATACTTGATAGTGGTGGTGCTGAAAAACCTTTCTCACACGATTGGTGGTCTAGATGGGGATTGTTTTGCAACGATGTTTTAATAGCCGAAACAGGTCGGTGTTATCCAAGACTTGTCAATCTGAGTGTACCATACAAAATATTTGTAGGTAGTCAGCCTGTAAGATTGGAGCTGAAATGGCAAACGATTACTACAAATCCTAAAGATAAGTTGAACGTAACCACTACTCCAGCATCAATAATGGAAATATACGGTGCGTCTATATGGGCATGCAACACTAAGAGGTAGACATGGGTAAGATATCAAATCAATACTTTGAAGGTGGACAAGCACCCACGGCTACACAACTTAATGCAGTATACAATAGTGTTGCTGGTGCTAAAGTAGACGATGTTAATTTAGATACTGAATGGGCGCAAAAAAAACACTTTAATACTTCAAACAACATTATACAGTGTTTTACATTTGATTATGATGGCACTGCAAATTGGAATACCACAAGCGAAACGTTTACAACCATTGAGAACGTTGCCGGTACACCAAGCAGAATACAACCAGGGTATACATCCATAAACAATACAGTTGTTCGTGTTCATGCAAGTGGGTTGGTTGAAATAACCGCTCTCAACACGAATGATGGTAATGGTACATTGGCACAGGTAGCACATAACACTTATGCTTTTAAGCTAAAAATGAGCCTGAACAGTTCTGGTACACCATCAACTGTTACATTGGCAAATTGCACCTACAGTTTTACACCAAAGGCCGCTATAACATCCACCACCAATCCCACACAACTGAATATGAACTATGTAAGTTTTGCCTTTAGTGGATTGTATGCATTAGGTCCAACCAACACTATTGATTCCGTAGAACTACAGGCTTGTGTAGGTCTTGCAGGTAACTCTATAAACATACAACACAATCACATACAACTTATAATAATGGAAAATTAATGGCTTTTACCAAACCTTTTACATATGTTGATGGTGCAGTATTATCGGCTACCAATCATTCTTCTAACGAAAACGCACTGAGGGAATATGTCAACCAAGAAATCATTGCTAGTGACGTATCTATTAATACCGTTTTGGGAGAGAGTATTGCTACCCCTCGTTTTGTTTCTTCTGTACAAACTGCTGACTTTGTTACAAAGACTATACAGGGTGTATCAAAGATACGATTAGCTCAAGACTTTTCATTCTTTACTAGTACTACCAAAAGTGAGAATCAAACCAGTAATACAGTTCAAGATTATCAGGCATTAAACAATACAGGGGCTGAAGTTGTTATTAGAAAAGACAACACAAAAGTTATGATTACCTTCTATGCCAAAGCCTTTGGTGCTCTTAACAGTACTGTTACAGGAGGACCAGGCAATGGACTATGGGATAATGAGTTTGTTTTGCAATATGAAAAAAGTGGTTTGTATACTCGGTATGATGGTACACGTCAATACGTCTTTGAGCAATTTACAGGAACTTTAGGATCAGGTGCATTAAACCCTGGTGCTGAAGACACTGCATGTGGTCAAAGGAGCATAATGATGACACGTATGTTAACATTAAGTGCAGGAAGATATAAGTTTTCAGTCGCAGTCAATGCTAAGGTTGAAAAGGGACAGATTAACTGTCAAACATTTACAATAGAAACATTTCATGTATAGGTGACGTATGAACCCATTAACAATGGCATTGATAGCAGGTGGTGGTAGTGCAATAGGAGCATTGCCTGACATTATTCCAAGTAAGTTTGAAAAGGAACAAAAGAAGCGACTTAAAGAAATGCAACGCAAACAGGAAATGGGCACGTTGGGTTTGACTGATCGTGAGCGTACAGCAATCGAGGGTCAGATGCGTGGTGCTAGACAGCAGTCGCAACAATATGCACAAGCAGAACGTCAGAGACTAACACAACCTCAAGGACAGCCTCAAATGGCTTTGCTAGGTCAACAGTTGGCTGATGAAAGCAGACAGCGTCTAGAGGCGGATTTGGCTTCCCAAATACTTGGTATGGATCTTCAACGTAAAGCAATGCAAGAACAAGAGATAAAAGATTTGCAGGCCGCTCAAGGACAAATGGCAAGACAAAGAGCAGAAGCATATACATCTCCATTCCAAGTAGGTACTGAAACATATTTTGGTCAAATGGGTATGCAAGCCTTGTTAGAAGCAGGTTTGAGTGACGAAGAAAAGTTAAAGTTCTTTGGCAACATATTTAAAGGGGGATGACATGGCTATTCAACAAGTAGGTGGGCAAGGTGTATATGTCATAACCGGTAGCGGACGCGACCCACGTAAAACAAGTTCTGGTCAATCATGGGCTAACTTGGTTACTCAACAAAAGTTTATGTTGATTCAAGAAGCGCAAAAAGAAGCACTGCGTCAGATAGAACAAGAGCAACTCAGCTTTGAGGATAAACGTAAAGCACAAGAACAACTTAGACAACAACTGTTAGATCAAATAGCCGCAGAGAAAAAGGGTATTGCAGACCTACGTGTAAAGCAAATTACCACCAACGAAGCCCGAACACTCGCAAATCAAAGACAGGGTGCCAAAGCACCAAGTGGTGGTGGAAGTGTAACTGAAAGCATACCCAGCGAGAAGGATGTGCAATCATTTTACACAAGAGAAATCAACTCTGCTACAGCACAAGAACGTAAGGCTAGATCAACTAAAGATGATTTGATAGCAGCTAAAGACAACCTACGGACGTATAAACAAGCAGCCCCTGGGTTGTTGTCCCCGGAAGACTTAGAAAACTATGGTACTTATGAAGAAGCCATTGACGCAATGGCGACAAGAGAAGGGGAAGCAAGGTTAAGGGCAGGTGAGTTAACAACGGCTAAGAAAGATTTTACAAGAGCATCGGAACCTGCCAAGCGTAAAATACAAAGACAAATGTCAACTAAAACCATACGGTATGGTACTTCTCAGCCTGGTAAAAAGGTAGAACCGCTTGGTGAGTTTAAGGGATTTGAGCCAGAGATAGCAGGTAGAGAAGACCGCATAGCAAAACTACAGGCTGAACTGGATGCACTTGAAGTATTAGAGCGACCAACTTTTGATACGATAGAACGTACACGTCAGATTTATGGTGACAAGTTTATGGGTCCACGTCGACGATTGCGTGGCCCACAAACAACAGAGACACAACCTGTAGAGCAACCTGAGCGCACGCCAGAGCAAGAGAGCAATCTTCAACAAATGGAGTCCTATGGTACGTCTAGTGACCCTATGATGATAGGGGGTGCAGACACTAGACCAATGATAAGGCAACAACCTGCCGAACAACCTAGTCGACAACTACCTAATCAGCAACAACCCACCATGTCGGCACCAGTGGATATATTTGAAGGTGAAGAAGAGGTTATACAACCAGCACAAACAAGACCAAATCAAGGGAACATGGATGCTTTGCGTCAAGCAGAAATGGATGCAATAAATGCACAAGACTTTCAGTTTCAGCCAAGTACGGTACAGAATCTTAGCACACCTAGGTTTGATCCCTTGCGACCACCGGCACAACCTGTAAATACGTTCGAGGGTGAGCCACCGGTTATAGATACTCCTATGCGACCTATGGACTTTAACTTTGCTCCAAGTGCCGTACAGAATCTATCAGCACAACCATCCTATCTCATGCCACAAGAAGGACAACGGTTTTTAGAAAACATGTTGCTTGACATAGAAACACCTGAACAACAACTGGCTTACGACTATGCACAAAAGTTTATGGATGTACAATATGGAACACCACAACAAAAGCAAATGCAAGCAATAACACTTTTAGCAGAGGCCGCTGAAAGACATGGTCCTACAAGTCCAGAGTTTAAGAAAGAAAAAGGTAAAATACTTATGGAGTTGTTGAAGGTTAGTGATCCAAAACAGTTTCGTTTAAAACGTCAAGTAGAACGTATAATGGAAGAAGATCCTAAGAACTATCAAGCACTGACAAAGGCAGTATCAGGCATAACAGAAGCAGATGCCAAACTTGTAACGCAGTTGTTTGCCCCATCTGGTGACAAAGTAGCTTTAGACGTAGATGCTGAATACCAAAACGCAAAAGCGCAACTGCAAACGTTACCACCAGCAAGACGAAAAAAGGCACTGGAACTTTTAGAACTACAATATATAGCGGTCTTAGAAAATATAAACAGTGGAATCTAAATGGCACAAACAGGTTTATTCAGTGAAAACTTAAGCAAAGATCTAGAAAAGTTTGGTGTTATTAATCCGCCTTCAGACCTAGAGTTGGCAGAGTTACCGGTTGATTTACAGAGACAACTGGTAGAGACTATTAAGGATACTGCTCTTGCTAGCGAGGTGACAAATAGAACGCCAGAGCAACGGGAAGAAAAACTTAAAAAGATATACACCATACTAGGTCAGGCACAAGAACCTAAGTATGGTAGTTATTCAGAACGAGCAAAGAAAACTAAAGAACCACCACCACCACTAGAAACTATACCAACAGGTGCACCGCCCATCAAAGCATCTACCGCACTAAAAACACAACAGACTGTAAGTGGCAGACCAGCGCAAACTCTCGCAGATGTTACACTAACTATTCGTACAAAAATGCCACAAACGTTGGCAACGATGATGACTCTAGATGGGCAACGGTTGTTTACAGACGAAGAGATTCCAAGTCAAGTTCAAGCCTTCGAGGCATTGTACGAACAGTTGCAAGTTGAAAATGCGGCTTATGCAGGTGTGGGTGCCCCACGAAAGAATGAAGTAGAGTTGTATGAGCAGGCACTGGATGAGTTTGTTAACATTTTGTCTGGCAACATACCTGTACTGTCAGAGGAAGCAGTAGACCCTGAAATGCAAGGCTTGACGGCAAGTCCATATGTCAATGCATACTCAAAACAAATTGTGCCTGGTTCTATTCCAGACTATACAAAAGCACAACTCAAATACTTTAAAAAACTTAATAAAGAAAAGGTAGACAAATACGTAAATCGCAACTACGAGCAGTTTCTACAAACAGCACCAAGAATGTTTTATGTAAAACAGAATGGGATTGAAACTACAATAAGTCAACCAGTACTGGAGCACATTGTATCTAGTCCAACTGCCGCTATTATCTTCTCACCAGAGATTGACGATGAGATTAGACAACAGTATGACGATGTGTATTTTTCACTTCCAGCTGTAAGGTTAAACTCTGGTGATTATGGTGTCGATGTATATGAAGCAAGAGCAATGGCAAAGGTCAAAGCAATCAACGATTTACAAGTAGGTCAATGGTTTCAAGATCCTGATCAAAAGGCTCGCATACTTGCAGATGTTGATAAGTTTAAAGAAGTTGGCATCATGGAAACAAGGACCCCGTTTGGTGGAACAGGGGAAAGTAATTTTGCACAATACGCACGTTTAGTCATGTCACCCTTAACAGCGTTTGCGAGTATTACACAAAGCAAAGCAGAGAAAGAAGTCGCAAAGGTTATTGGTGCTGGTGCTGAAGTATTAGAGTCAGTAGGCATATTAAATCAACTGCCAGAGGGTGAGTCATACTACGATCCCGATATGGCATCTAGAGTTCGACTTCAGCAACGTAAAGAAGAAGCACCGTTGTACACTGGTAGACTAACTATGTTTGATCAAGAGATTGCACCGGACAGCATACTTGGTGAAATGGTGGATGCAGTCGCTAGGAACCGTGGGCATCTAGATTTTAATACTGATTTGGCTGAGGGTCTAAATATCGATGGTGCCACAAAACTTGGTATGCAGGCTGCAGGGTTGACAGCAGACTTGTTGTCACCAGACATGGCAGTTTTTGCAGGTGCCATTAAAGGTGCCAAAGCAGGTGCCAAGATGTTTGGGGTTCAAAAGCAAGTCTTGGATGCAACAACTTGGAAAGCAACGAATGAAGCTTTAAAACAACTGTCGCGTACGGCTAGTACAGAGATCTTTGATGAAGCAAACCTTATTAGTTTAACAACACAGTTAGTCTCTCCAAAAGCGGCCAAAAAACTTAAAGACACTAAGTATGGGGATATACGTTTGTACATGTCTGATGATATGGCACGAAACCTAGAAGCAAGGACGTTGCTACAAAATCAAGACATTCGAGGTCTAGTGAGTCAAGGCTTACAAGATACACTTTATGCCAAAACATTTTATGAACTTGGCGGTGCAAAACAAGCCGATTCAGTATTTTTTGCCAAGATGAATGAATCTGAAAAAGTACCAGACATGATTAAACAGTTTGATGAGATGTCAAACATATTGAACGATGCTGACAGCCTTGGCTATGAAGAAGCGGTAAGACTGTCGAGAACTGCTAAGACAGACATAAAAGGTTCAACATATAAAAGACTGGATGAAATATACAATAGGGCTGGTAAACAACCTGACGTAAAAGACGCAACGGATCAAATCAACAACGCCAAACGCATGTTGGCTACTGTTTACGGTAGGGCTATGTTTTTCGAAACAAGTCCTGTTATTGGTGGTCTAGACAACATTGTTGCTATTAGTCGCAACACCTTTGGTACTCCACAAGCTAGGGCAGACCTTCTGTCAACAGCAAAGTTTACAAAACTTGCGACCAGTATACAACAGATAAGGAAGATGCCGGTATCTAGGCAGGTCAAGCCAGCCGAGTTTGCATCGTATAATTTGTATGGTGCAGACATCGTAGCGAAGCAAGGGCGTGAAGAGTTGATGTATGATCTTCGAAACATGACGCCTGGTAACAAACGGATTCTAGAGGAAAGTATATTAGAACTTGAGGCACCACAAACATACAAAAACTATCTTATGAATATGGTTCGAAATGAAAACCGCATATTCGAGTCAGATATAAATGAACTTGTAATGAAAAATCGCGACGATGTTGCGATTGGTCGCAGGGATGTGTTCACAACAGAAAACATTAATGCCTTACCAAAAAGTCAACAGATGAAGTTGCTTGAACCTGCCAACTCATTGGCTCGAATAGATTGGCGCAATGGATTCTTCGGACAGGCGTTTGACAAAGCGGATGACATGTTTGGTATTGGTGATCTTTTTAAAACAAAAAAAGCGGCAGAAAATGCACAAAAGAACCTTACCAATGACGTCCAAACATTTGAACAAGCACGAATGTTAAATGAAATACAAAAGGAAATGGCACAGCTACCGCTACAGCTGAATAGAGATTTTAGAGAGTTACTCAAGGGTGATGTTTCTGTACGTGCTCGTTATGTGCCTGACTCAGATACAAAGTTAAGCAAGTCTGAAGTTATGGCTTCTCTAATTGTAGGGCAAAGACAGGTTGGTGCTGGTAAGGTTGTGCAAGAGGATGAACTTGCAAATACTCTGAAGTGGATGTTGGATCGATGTTTTTACCAAAAGCGTGGTGGTATAGCAACACAAAGTGCAGGTGATGACGTTACTGGTATGTCTAGTATTTTAGATGCCGACATCTTTACATCAGAAGCGCGTGAGGAGATAGGTAAGTACTTAGAGGCTATAGCCAAAGATGCGACAAACAACCCAAGGGTTATGTGGCCTAGGTTTCAGCAAGTAGTTAATGATTTAGATGAGATGCTAGCAAACAATGAACCTCTTCCAATATTGTTAGATGATGGTAGTGTACAAGAGGTGTTGATAGTTAAAGATGGTTTGCAGTACACAAATCTAAGAACGGTATCCAATGCAGAACTAGAAAGCATTATGGAAGAAATGACAATGGGTGCTTACTTTCATGCTGAAGGACGTAGAATCAATCATCGTTATTTAGTAGATGTGGTTGACAAGCAGATGGAGCAACTCAACATTGAGAACATAATACCAGGGTCCGGGATAAAACAAGAAACATTTGAACAAGTTACTAGAAAAGCATCAGAGTTTGTTTGGAACAAAAATAACTACAGTTATCAAAAGCAATTGGATTTGGTTGAGGAATCAGTAAGACAAAGCAATTTACAAGACATCTTAATAGATGCTGGTAGTGAAGTAGAAATAGACACAACAGACATCATAAAGAGTATTTACCAAGAGTTTGATGAATATATAAATAAAACTTTAGCAGACATAAAACAAGAAGTTAAAGATCTAACTGTGACACTTGACGAGCGACTTGCTGATGAGTTGGAAACCTTACGAGATAAGTATGCAACAGAACTTGAAAATAAATCAAAGCAGTTGAAAAGTACACTAGAGACTGATGAACTACAAGAAATAGCGAAAGTTAAGTTAGATGCAACAAACAAAATCAAAAAGGTAAAATACAAAGGAGCTACGGCAAAGGCTATACGAACTGTCAGGGATACTACAGTTAAAGGTATAAAACGCAAGTACACAAAGATGCGAAAGGAAGGTCTGAAGGCGTTGAAGGAAGAGATCAATCAACTAGCCGGACGCGAGTTGCAAAGGGCGCAGAAGGAAACGCAACTGAAAAAAGATAATAATGCTCAAGTGATTCAAGAGGGCGAACAACAGTTACGTGAAATCTTTGATTTGAACATGCAGAACAAATCACCAACAGAAGCTTTAGAGTTTTTTGTCAATGAATATGGTAGTGAGGTGTCTACTGATTTTAGGACGGTACTAAGAAATGTGCAGAACAAAACGTTGTCAGATGAAACAGTAGATAAAATCTCTAGAACAGCACTTGACTATGTAACAACAGCACTAAGAAAAGGTGGTGTTGACCTTCCAACAGCACCAACACTAAATCAACTAGATGATAAAATGAACGCGTTGTTTAAACCAGGCAATGAAGATTTTGGGATAGCTATACTTGGTACAGAGTTTGAAGCACTTCGTAGAGACTATGCCAAGATAGGCATACAAGGGGCGCAAGAAAACATAAAGAAGGTACTACAATCGGAACCAGGCGTAGGCACATTTTTATATAAGTTTTTTAATGTACATCAACCTATTTTTTACTTTTTCGTGTTGGGGGCAAGGACAAGGTTTCACGGTATGAACTTTTTGACTGCACCCTTTTTGATTTATCAAACACTAGGTAGGTTTACAAATCCCTTATCCGGCATGAACGTTGTTTTAAAGGGTGGGAGAATAGGTGCTAAAGGTGCAGACGATGTGGCTGTACGCAGTGCAGATGGTTTGACTTTTACCAATAGGCAAATCTTTGAGCGTATCGAGCGTAGTGGTGTAAAATCAGAATATAGTTATATTCAGTCAGTATTTGCTGATGGAACTCTTCTTCGATACATGAAGAACTATGAAAATCCAAATGTTGGTTTTGGTAAAAAGTTCTACGACAATCTGATGAGTTGTGTGGACTCTATAAACTCCATTGGTACGCAAACAGACATGGCATGGCGATCATCAGTATTTGTTGATGCCATAAAAGATGGTAGCAGTGTAGAGGAAGCAACTGATTTGGCTCGACGTTCTTTGTTTGACTACAATGATTTGGAATGGTTTGAGCGTAAAGCGATACTCAACGCAACTATTTTCTGGAACTTCCAAAGACAGAACATAGTTGGTTTTATTAGAGCGTTGTTAGACCCCAAGAAGTTGGCTAGATTCATGCGCATGTACAAACTTAAGCGTGATATGAACGCCATATTTGCAGACAACAATGATGGTAAGCGTATACCATATGAGATGTATATGCCTGAATACACACAAACACGTATCATATTTGGTCAACAACAAGGCATGCAAGACAATCGCCAGCTACTGATGTCGCCTTCCATACCTGGACTAGAGGCATCTATGTTTTTAACAGATGTCGCTAGCAATCCACTTAGTACTGTACAAGAAAAAGTAAACCAGTTGTTACGTCCAGATCTCCGATTGCTGTTGGGTACCAAACAAGACAAATACAAATCTAAAATCGTCGATCCAGAATACATCACAAACTTAGCTAGAATAAACGACGACCCACAAGTTATTGCAGACAACCTATCTTTATTGATGGGTACAACAATCGAACCAAAGTATGTAGGCACAAATACGGTTGGTAACATTAATGGATATACTTATCCACTGGATGACGCACAACAAAAGACATATTCGTATTTCCAAGACGCGTTGGCGTTGATTGGTGCAACAACTGCCATCAATGACTACTCTCGCATATTAAATCCGAAAGGCACAACATACGAAGGACTGTCGCCTTTACAACGTATGCTGGCACTTACAGGTGCCTTGACACCTGCTAGACAAAAGAGTATTGTTAATCAACAAATACTAAATATTAAGCGACAAATTAGTGAGTTGCGCAAAATGGAAAACCTAGAACGGTCTAGAGCACAAGGTGATACAATCAGAGGGGTGACACCTCAACAAACAAATCCATCCGAACAGGAGTAAATGATGAAAACAGGACACAAAGACCATCCAAGTATTAACGATACCAACGTAGCTAGTGTTGCACAAAACTTTGATGCAACAAAATACCATAAACATACATTGGCTGTACCAGAACAACTTGAAACAACCGGAAGGTTTCTCGGACGTCCTATGTCTATCATAGTACGATGCACTGGTTTGGGTGGTAGCAATACTAGTCTTACAGTTAAAGGTTGTTGGGATGCTGCTGGTGACCATGTATGGTTTCCAGATACAGCAGGTACGATTGCACTTGGTGTAACGACAACGACAACAGGTAGTGCTGTATACGAGTTTCAACTGCCAGTGCAGTCTAGATATGACAACCCAGATGTATACCTGTTCTTTAAAATTAATGGTTCAGGAAACATCACAATTGACTACTCGCAGATTGTTTGGAGTGAATAATGCCTGTTGCCAGTCCATTTGAAACGGCTGGTGGTGGTGAAGTCAATCTTGAGTATGAAGACATTAGTGCACAGACGGACGGTTCCACCCAAAGTTTCACAGTAAGCAGTGACTACAAATCAGGTAGTTTGCAGGTATATTGGAATGGACTACTCCAACTGTTTACCGACATTGGAGAGTTGTCCGTTACTAATTTCACAACTACATTTATACCAGCCAGTGATGACTCATTGGTTGTCATATATATACTTAAATAGGAGCCAACAATGGCAGTTCAAATCTCCAAAGAACAGGTAAAAAACAATGCGATCGATTCAACCAAACTGGATGGATCGAGCAACTATTCATTTTCAGGTCAGGTACGTTACACTGGATCTGATACAAACACACAAGCCCTGGCAACCCGTGGATTCGTTGAGTCAGTAGCTGCTGGTCTTGACCCTAAAGATTCATGTAAGGTTGCTACAACAGCAAACATTACATTGAGTGGAACACAAACGATTGATGGTATATCGGTATCTGCTGACGACCGTGTTCTTGTTAAGGATCAATCAACTGCTTCTGAAAATGGTATCTACATTTGTGCTGCTGGTTCATGGTCACGCGCATCGGATATGGCTGCTGGTAGTGACGCTGCTGGTGCTTCAATGTTCATCGAGCAAGGTACTGTCAATGGGGACAAGGGTTTTGTTTGTACATCTAACAAAGGTTCGGATGTTGTTGGTACAAACTCTTTAAGCTTTAGCCAGTACACAGGTGCTTCTAACATAGAAGCGGGGGCCGCCCTGACAAAAACAGGTGACCGCCTTGATGTGGCTGTAGATGGTTCTTCTATCGAGGTTTCATCAGACGCGTTGCAAGTTAAAAGTGGTGGTATCAGCAACGACATGTTGGCTGGGAACATTACAAACGCAAAACTCCAACACTCTACCATAAGTGGTATTGCATTGGGTAACCCATTGGCTGGTTTGACCTCTGCTACAAATGGTAGTATTAGTTTATCTGCCACATCATACAATGGTAGTGCCGCTGTAACAGCCAGTGTACAACTAGATGGATCAACTCTTACAAGTGGTGCTAGTGGTTTAAAAATTAGTGCTCTTGGTGTTGGCTCTGCTCAGTTGGCTTCCGACGCAGTAGTTGAAGCAAAGATTGCTGATGATGCTGTAACAAAAGCTAAGATTGCAGACAATGCGATTGACGCTGCTCGATTGGAAAGCAGTGCAGTTACTTCTGCCAAGATTGCAAGTTCAGCGGTTACAAATGATAAACTGGCTGGTTCAATCGCTGCTGGTAAATTGTTGTTGGGTAACGGTCTTGAAGCCGACAGTAACAATCTGATTGTATCTCTTGATGGTGCTACACTGGCATCGGGTCCAGGTGGTCTTAAGGTTGACGATGGTCAGATTGGTTCAACGCAACTTGGATCGAATGCAGTTGTTGAAGCAAAGATTGCTTCGAATGCGGTAACCGCTGATAAAATTGCTACAGACGCAGTAACAAAAGATAAGATTGCAGACAATGCGATTGACGCTGCTCGATTGGAAAGCAATGCAGTAACCACAGCAAAGATTGCTAATGCTAATGTTACTGCTGCCAAGTTGAACTTCATGGCTTCTTACGAAACATTGACTCCTGGCGATGGTTCTCTTACTACATTTGATGCTGGTGCTGCTGCTGATGCTACGATGCTTGGTGGTGCCATTGTATTCCGAAACGGTTTGGCAATGGGTCTTGTTGAGTCTTCACCATCCGGACAAGACCAGTATACATTGTCTGCTACTGGTGGTAGTGGCGGAAACTTACGCGTGACTTTTGGTGCAGCCCCCAATTCAGGCGACCAAATTACTGTTATGTATTTCCAGGTTTCTTGATTGAATGATTAGTTGTTGGGGAGTGTCCTACGGGGCACTCCTTTTTCCCATTGGAGGTCTTATGGAAGGAGAGGTTGTTCAACTGTTAATGAGTGGTGGTGCCAATGTAGCGTTCGCAATATTTTTGTACACTCAAAATAAAGACCTGCAACGTCGAGCCGATGAACGTGAAGTCAAGGCGGAACAAAAGGAAGCGGAGCTACGAGCGCGGTATGATTCAGTCATACAAGACATGCAAGAAAAAGAACAGGCAATAAGAGAAACGATTGTACAGGAAATGACAGACCTGGACAAACGTATGAGTTTAGTAGAGCAAAGTCTGTCTACATTGAGTACAATGATAAGTGAGATAAAAGCATCATTGATACGGGTAAACAATGCCAACTAAGAAACGGACACCAGCGCGTGGAAAACGATTTGTCAAGGTGGTCAAGAATAAAAAGACTGGTCGCACAAAGCGCGTGTCGTATGGACAGGCAGGCAAAAGTAAATCTGGAAAGGATCGTATACAGCCAGGTTCCAAGAAGGGCGACTCATACTGCGCCAGATCTTATGGAATCAAGAAACGACTGTCAGCCAAAAAACGCAATAATCCTAACACTCCAAACAATCTGTCTCGAAAGAAATGGAAGTGTGTTGGAAAGAAGAGTAGAAGATGAGTAAGAAGGACGCATGCTATCACTCGGTCAAGAGCCGGTACAAAGTGTTTCCATCAGCCCGTGCATCACAAGCAATAGCTAAGTGTCGCAAGAAAAAGGGGCAGGTACGCAAGAGTAAGAAAGGCGCAGCGTTAAAGCGATGGGACAAAGAAAAGTGGAAGGATCAATCTGGCAAGGCGTGTGGTACAAAAAGAAAGGGGACACCCTATTGCAGACCGTCTAAACGTGTTAGTTCTAAAACACCACGTACCCGTAGCGAGATGTCTAAGTCTCAATACCGCTCCAAGGTTTCTCAAAAGAGTAGAGTTGGTCGTGGTAAAAGAGTAACCCCATTACGAAGGAAAAAATCATGAACTCTGATCTACTTGCACTCACACCAGAACTTGTTTTATTTATTAAAAAGCTTGTACAACACTCACGCGGTGGTCTGACCAAAGACGAACGTCAAGAGTTGGCCGCTGACCTAATCAACCTGTTGTACAAAGTCTTAAAAGAACTTGTTGACGCAGACACTGAAGAGCGTTAAAAAGTAGTTGAACACCAATCATCTCTGGAACCTAGAGCCGGCCAGCATCTAGGTTCCTTTTGATTTTTTTGCGCCACCGGGCTTCAACCATCTTCATTTCTTCCATGCTTGTGATAGCCTCAAACATAAGTTGTGTGGGACTGCGCTGTTCTCTATTGGCAATGATGGTGACGAGCACTATCAGGTTGCTCATGCGTGGCTCATACGCTCCATTGAGGTACTTGTTAATGGTGTTGACATGTAGTCCTGCTTGATCAGCCATGTAAGTCGTGCTGACTGCGTTACGGTGCATCGCTTTATTAAGCCATGAAGCAAATCCCTTCATCACCACCACCACTAAAACAAAAGGGCAGGGTACCACCCCTGCCCAAACCTACCATGCAAGGAGCATGTACAGTTAGTGTAACTCATTTGTCGGCCTCTATCAACACGGAGAAACGCAAATAGGCTTGTTCCCATTGTTCAGGATACAGGTAGATGCACATGCGTAAAAGATATGCAACGCCTGGCGTTTGCTTACCCACTACCCATTTGGCTATGGTGTCACGATGACACCCAAGAACCCTTGCGAGTTCTGATTTATTGACGTTCATCAGTATTTGTTTTAACTCTTCTGCAAACATACCACCTCCAGTATTCCTGACGTTACTATTTGTTGTCCGACCCACTCTGCGCATTGTGGGACGACTGCGTTTCCGAGTGCCTTAAGACGGTCCACCCGATTGGGAACCCCATCATCTCTTCGACAAACGGGGGATTGAGTTGGAAACGTTGCCCAATAGCCTCCTTTTTGGTTATTCCGAACGCCCTCGCATATTGTACGCTTGGGTCGTCGTTCCGATTCCATGCTGCTGGTGTATGGGGATTGTTGCTTACTGTTGCTAATGGGGTTGGTAACATCATGACTGTCCTCGCCAATCCCAAACTGCCGTTCACTCCGTTGTTGGATACCTTGCGTGGTGTCCCCTTCCCCGTGTACACGATGTTGGTGTTCTCGTTCAGTATCGATGCCGGTCCCGCATCCGACACTGTTGGTGTTGGCAAAGGCAAGTTCATTCCGCATGTAGTATCCAATGGTGCTTGGGTAGGCGACCGCAAACCACCGCTTTCGCACGTGGGGTGCACCACATTGTGAAGCCGATATAACCGTCCACTCGCAGTCATACCCGATTTTGGCAAGGCTTCCAACAACGTCGGGTCCGCCCACTCGAATGATGTTTGCGACATTTTCCAACACGAGTATTGGTTCGTGTCCGATGGACTGAAACTCGCTAACAATCCGGTGGACGTGCCACCAAAGACCAGACTTTTCCTCATCTTCTAACCCCTTCATATGGCCAGCAATTGAGATAGACTGGCACGGAAACCCTGCACATATGACATCTACAGGCTCCAAGTTGTGTGCCCCTACGTGAAGCACGTTATCGTATCGTTTTGTGTTTGGCCAATGTCGCTCCAAAACAGAGCGACAAAACTCTTCCTTCTCTACCTGCCATACAGTTTGCAACCCAGGTATGCTACGTTCCAATCCGAGTTCTAGACCACCGATGCCTGAGAACAAACTACCCATCCTCATTGTCATCTCCTTTGAACTCTTTGTCCCAACTGTCTTTGATGGTCTTAGCTAGAGCACCCAAATGTTTACATTGTACACCTCGATACTGATGATCAGGACAGGTGCATGTGTACCCATTGGAATCAATCACACAGGTCCAGCGTGGTGTATGACCAACCATACTACCATCCGGTAGCATGTTGGTCTTCAGTTCCTTCTGAACCTTCTCTACACGGTCATCGTCAAACAGCCCCTTGAGTCGCCACAGTTCAACGATGTCTTCAATGGTTTCAGTCATGGTCGGCATGATTCTCTCCTAAGGCTCCGTCCATCCAGTCCATCAATGCACCGACAGATGTGTTCTCATGGTATTTCATTTCGTTCTTCAGGTACAGGGTGACATCCAGGTACGCAATGTCATTTACATCGTTTGAGATGTACAGGATGTGATGGTGTCCACGCTGACAGTAAAACGGGTGCATCCAACCACGCTCCCCATTGAAGTTGGGCGGTGTGGTGTCAGGGCAGTGTAGCCATCCAAGTCGCTCCAATTCAGAACGGAACATGTCCATCTGCATGACGAGTTTCTGATATGAATCTAGAGATGGTGCTGGCAGTGGGTCAGCAGGTCTTGACTGATACCAGTCCTCAATCATGTCATTGATTGGGTGTAGTGCATCGATGGCGACCAGTATGGTATGTGCCTTTTGTAGGGTTGATTTGGTTGCGTTGTCCTTGACTTTGTCAATGACGTGTTGTAGTTGTTCTAGGAAGAACATAGTGTACTCCGTTGGTGGTAGGTTACCAGATACAATCATCAGGATCGATGTCTGTCTCTGCATGAAAAGTATTGTAGTGTTCTGTCTGCGGTTTGTCAAATGTTTTTGGCATTGGCATTGGGTTTGTATCGGCAGGTACGTACCTGCCGTCAATCATTGTTTTCGCAATATCCATGTATGGATTTGGCAAACCTTGGTGCGCACGTTCCTGTTGTACACGTTTCATGCGCTCGTAGTTGTGTGGTTCACGTTGTTGCATACGTAGGATGGGTTGTCGTCCATCGGTCATGTGCCAGTGTTTGAGTGTAATCCTGGCATCGTGCATCATTTTTGTATGCAGTGCTTCCCAGGTTCCCATTTGAGGATACTTCAAACTCGCTCCATGACAGGTGCACCTAGCTACGCAGTTGTGAATCTTCATCTTGCCAGTGGCACCCACCCAAAAGTGTGCACTGATCTCACGGATGCCTTCACGCTGTACGCAGTCATCGCAAAACTTGTATTCCTTGAGTTCCATACCAGTGCCACCCAACTCACGAATCACCTCTTTGACCTCTTCGAGGACGTGTCCCAAGGTGGGTGGATACTGGTGCTTCTTCATGCACACGTTGAGCACGGCTTTGTGCAGGTGTATGTCCTTAACTCGCTCCAGCCCTGCGTCCCAAACGGGGTACACTTGGGTCTTCCACTCATCTTTCTTGTTGAACGTGGCCGCGAACATATCGAGTACGATGTCGAGCATGTGTTTGTTAGCCATTGCTACCTCCAATGAAGTTGCCGTTGTCGTCGAAGTCGTCAGGATTGATAGCGGTAGATGGACGCTGAACGCTCTTTGGCAATGCTGGTAGTGGTTGTTGTTGTGCAAGCGCGTAGTTAGCGTCCAGTTTCTTTGAGGACACCACCACGGCAGGATTGACCATACCTTTGTTGCGTAGATAGATTGCACGGTAGTGGTCAGACTCGAACAGCCAATCGAATACTGTTAGTGCCTGTGCCCATTTGTTGTCGCGTACCACCTTGGATAGCGTACCCAAGTCGATAGCACTGATCATTGTCAGTTGCCCACCATACTTTTCATACAGGTTCTTCCAGTACGAAAGCATGTCATGTACCATTGCATTTGTTTTGCAGTAGTCATACAGTGACTGCTTGGTTGATGGGTCAACAGGAATGGGTTCATTGTCAATGAGAAGAACTTGACCTTCCCCAACAACACCACCACTAATATTTTTACTATTAGTACTGTTAGTGTTGGTGGTAATGGGAGTAGTAATTTTTGGTTCTGCTATATTAGTACTATTAGATACTAGTATATTAGTGCAAGAATCGTGCCAGAGTCTAGCAATCTCTTCTGAACTCTCTACAACTGCGACCCGCCCCTTCTCGTAGACAATCTCCGTACCCAACTTGTTTGGTGCAGTGTAGAGCATTGTCGATAGGTTAACCAAGGTCTTCTGCTTGGATGCAATCAGTGTCAATAAAATCATCTCATCCCCTTTTCGTGAATAGTGTTATCATTTTCATCTACGAAGTAGACTCCGTGTCGACCGTGGCTGATAGAGATACGGTCGGTGTCGTTGTAGCCCTTTTGGAACTCCCTGTATGTCGAAACCAACTCTTCGACTTCACTCTTAGGTACGTGAACACGAAGGAACCCATCCCCTCTAAAGAGAACGTTGGATTTTGACCTAAGAAGAAATGCATCAACCCATATGGTCCATTCAGGAAACAGAAAATGAGTTTCAATACCATATACGTAGGCGAAAGCTTTAGCTTCACATCGATCCCACTTGGCTCTGCGCTCTTTCCACTTGCGCTCTCGTTCCAACTTATGCCGGTATTCCACCGCATCGTGACACCGTCGAGAGTGGGCGGATCGAGGAATGCTCATGATGGCTCGTATTTCATCAAGTTCATTTTTCATTGCTCACCCCCAAGCATCTCAATCCAGCCCCAATCGAGCATGTCATCGTGGTGGTAGTTGTTGACCACCCAATCGATTGGGCAG
>VTLG01012931.1_pt1 | contig 33252 bp, 39 predicted proteins | sample 4694571 | NCBI WGS metagenome assembly VTLG01 (sample SAMN12604809, study PRJNA352737) | marine metagenome | biome: ENVO:00000447; feature: ENVO:00000209|ENVO:00000569|ENVO:01000036; material: ENVO:00002151; isolation source: viral sequences binned using virsorter ...
AGACATATGCACGTCCATTATCATGGTCATACCAAACATCACCAGATGAAGCAAGTGTTGGTGGTGTAGCACTTACAGTTGCACCACCTGCAGCGGTATTCCAACCACTACCTTTACGAATTTCGATCTTATCTAAGGTCGTATTATAACGAATAGCACCTTCTTGGTCAAAACCATCTGAGTTAGTAGGTAGTTTTACACCATTAGCAGCATCAATTGGTACATCAACTGTTAGTAAAGTAGCTGGTGTGCCTGTTGCAGTGAAGGCGTCAGCAACGTTTGCAGAAGCTGCAGCACTAGCAGCAGCAGCTGTAGCTGAGTTTTGAGCACTTGTAGCACTGGTTTGTGCAGAAGTAGCAGATGTAGCGGCAGAAGTAGCATTTGTATTAGCTGTATTAGCTGTAGTAACTGCTGAATTTGCTGTAGTAACCGCACTATTTGCAGTTGTAGTAGCAGAATTAGCAGTAGTTACAGCAGATGAAGCATTTGTAGATGCTGTGTTAGCAGTGTTAACAGCAGCCGTAGCATTTGTAGAGGCAGTATTAGCTGTATTAACAGCTGCTGTAGCATTAGTAGATGCAGTATTTGCTGTGGTGACAGCATTAGATGCATTAGTAGAAGCTGTATTAGCTGTAGTAACTGCTGTCGTCGCATTTGTAGATGCAGTATTAGCAGTTGTTGTTGCACTATTAGCTGTCGTTACTGCATTTGTTGCATTTGTAGACGCAGTATTTGCAGTAGAAACAGCATTATCAGCTTTTGTATTAGCAGTATTTGCTGTAGTAACAGCAGAAGAAGCTGTTGTATTTGCTGCTGCTACTTCAGTATCTGCTTCTTGTGTTACATATAGGTTTTGAGTAAAGTTATTATTTAAATCCTCAGCTTTAATGGCGGAACCTGGGAAGAAAGTAGAACTTAGATTATCAATTGCTGTATCACGGAAGATACGGATTGCAACACCACTACCAGGAGCAGTGTTAAAACCTAAAGTTGTAGCGTTAACAAATGAGAATGCAGTTGTAGCAACTGTATCAAGTGTTACCTTGACATCAGATTGTTTTAAATATTCAAATGTAAATGAATAGTTCGTAGTTGAACCATTCCCTGTATATGTATTTTGTGTAGTTGCCATTAGTTACCTACGAATGTTTAGTAGTTGATCCACATCTACTCCAAGTCTAGAAGCTCGATCTGTTTCTTGATCTTCAATTTTAGAAGTAATAATGTTTTGCTTCAATTGAGAATCCAAAGCCATATAAGCCATCTGTTCAGCATATCTTTGAGCTTTCCTTAACCTATTATGGATATTATGCCACTCTTTCAATCTTACTGTTTTTCCTTCTGCCTTCATCTTTTCAAAGGATTCCATTGATTTCCATTCTTCATTGCTACGCATTACTTCTTGAATACCTCGTTTAAAGAAACCTTGTTCACCCATAATCCTGAACAATTCAGATTGAGTAGCAATAGGTACTTTAACTCCTTCTTTTGTTTTAAAAGTAGTAGTTAAATCGTATTCAATTGCATTTATAAACTCCTCTTCTGGTGAAGATTCAGCATGTATTGCTATTGGGGAGTAAGCATTCCAAAGCCTCTGCATAAAACCATAACTATTAACTTTTTTACCACTTATAGGACTGTAGACAAAAGGTGCTGCTGTAGTACCAAGAATACCTTCAGCAAAACGATTCCTATTTCCAATATAACTCAATAGATCGTTATCTACCATCCGTAATCCGTCAGAAAAAATTCTACTCCATTCTCCACGTTGTCCAGCTAAAGGACCTAAACCGTTAAACATACCAGCTGCCCAACGATTCCTAGCTCCTTCATTACCAGATAACATATCAAATAAAGGTCTAACAGTAGATAAACCAGTATTATCAGTAATAGATGCGCTAAGTACAAAAGCAAGTTTTGGTGCAAAATTTTCAATACCGGTAGATCCTAAAGAGTCAAAATTATCAAACACATTCACTGTAGTTGCAATCCAATCAGCAATAGGTCCTAATGCTTTGTACGAATAATATTTACCATCTAAACCTTTAATGCTACGTGGTTTCCAATTACCTTGCTTAACACGAGAAGATTGTGTTTCTTTATCAAAATGACCATCACCAGTAATCCTATCATCTTGCATAAATGCAAAGACACCAGCAACAGCTGCAAGTCCAATAAATTTACGACCTTGTGCTTCGTATTTTAAATCAGTAATTCGATTTGCTTTAGCAAGTGAAGACATTGAACTAATATCTACTCCACGAGAAGTTAGTAGATGATCAATGTATTCTTCATTACCCAAAAGTTGTTTAAGAGGGGTAAATGTAAGTTCATTGTAATCGCGTTGAAATGTTTTAAATGGAGCATATTTACCAAACATACTGACAACATTAGCACCAGTTGTTGGAAACATAAGGAATGGTTTCATGAAAGTTACATGATCAGAAAATCCATTTAAATTTTCAACTAATGGTGAATCAAGGTTAAGTGCTAATTCATTATTTGTCCATTTAACTGCTTCATCTTTAATTAAACCTCTTTCATCAAACATTCGTTTGTAATGTTTTTGAGCAATAGGTCCAACTGTTTCTTTAGTAATAGGTTTACCAGAATCTACAATTTCATCCATAGCTCTAAAATAAGCTTCAGAATGAGCGATCATAGCACCACTAAACCCGTCTGTAGCAATCAAACCATTAGAACCGAATCTAGTTACAGGGTCCTTAGCTAGAGCATTTAACATCTCTATCTGTTGGACAATATAGCTTAATCCCCAACTACCTTCAGCTTCACGGCTTTTTGCAATTTCCTTAAGCAATTCCATGTCAGCTTCTTGCTTTAGAAGTAAATCTCTTCTAGTAATACTAGAAACTTCATCTACATTTCTCGAAGCTTTAGCAAAAATTGATCCCATATAAGGAAATGAACGACGTAAAGAATCTTGCATTGAACCATAAGCAAGATAATTACGTTTTAAAGCTTTAAAATCCCAATTAGCTAATGCTCCAATGAAGTGTGTAGTCGGCTTTGAAATAATACCACCAACACCACCAGTAAAGGCTTGAATAGGTGTTTTAAATGCTGAAAGGTATGATGCATAAAGATTACCCCAAATACCAGACAATAATTTATTATCTAATTCTGGATTAAAATCAAGAATAGCTTTCCCAAGATTAATGGTTTTATCAAATACATAGTCGTTTAATTCACGAATTGTACTAATTTTACCATCACTCATTTCGTAAGCCAGCAAAAATTGATCCATTAGTTGTGGCTTTGCTTCAGCAATGGACTCTAATGTAGTACCAAATCTTTCTGCTTTTTGAAAAATTTCCTTTCCAACAGCATCTGCACCTTCAACAGTTGCTTCATTATAGCCAGCAATGTTTTTAAAACCGTTTCTTACTTGATCAATAAGATTAACCTTACGCATTTTATAGTAAGAAGCTGATCCATCTAGCTGCACAAGAAATTTCATCAAATCGACAATTTTTTGTTTAGCAGTAATCACTGAATCAGATCCGTCCATAAGGCGTATACCTTCTGAAAGGTCAGAAACACGACCAGATAGTGAACCTGCTAGCAAAGAATGAGCCCTAGTGTAGTCCATTGAAGTAATTTCTTCACCAAAATTACGTAATGTTTTTGCAATTACACCAAAACCTTCTTCAGTTAATACCTGTTTTCCGCTATCATTAACGAATGTCAGAGGAGATACAATTCTGAGAATGTCATCTCTACTCATTCTAGGATCAAATAACTGCTGAGTAATATTTAAAGTATCGTCAATTTGATCATTTAAACTAATTTTCCAGCCTTTACCTGCTGCACTAATATCACCAGCATCATTTAATTGCTTAGAAAGACCTAGTATGACATCATCAATATTACCTTCACTGCTTAAACTGTACTTAATAGCAGGTTCAGAAATAAAGTTTCCAATTCTACCATCAACAGTATCTAAGTTACGTGCAATTCTTGATTGATCAACACTAGCTCCTACAATACCATAGTTGTCAACAGTACGTGTACCTATTTCACTATAATCAAATATGTCATGTATACCTTTAATAGGTTTATCCATACGTGGATTTAAGTATCGTCCATATTCACCAATTTCATCTAGTGCCTCTTCTTGCTTTAACAATCCAAGTTCTATAGATTCTTCAATAGTGTCAGCTTTAGGTGGTTCTGCATCTTTTAACCACCTTCTACTTGCTGCAGTATTACCAATTAGTTTATTGATTTCTCGTTGCTGTAAGGTTTCACCAACCATAGCGGCACCCATTCTGGTTAAACCAACAGCCATTTCTGTTACCACTCCAAGACCTAAATCTTGAAATATATTTTTACGTCGTTTATCTTCTGGTGTATCAGTATCAAGAGTTGCTAGTGAATCTGGGATAAAGTCATATTGTGGTGGTAAGGCTTTTTTTGCCATACCCAACAAATTATCTTCAGTATATTCTGAACTAATTCCACCAACAATTAGACTAGATGCAGTTTCAGCACTTCTATTACCAAGCCACCTAAAGAATGGTGTATTACCAATAGACCAACCAGTCCTTAATTTAGCTCCAGCTGTTGCAGCTTTTAATGCTCCTGCTCCAACATAAGTAGGTAAAACAACAGAAGCAATATTTCTAATACCTTGTGCAATATTATTTTCGTATGTTGGTAGTTTAGGTATTTTAGTTTCAAGAGCTGCATTAAGTATCTCAACACCAAAATCTAAACCACCAGTAGGTACTGATGTAGCAAATTCTAAAGCAGTCATAGGATCATCAGCAAGTGCTCCTAAATCTGCATCGACACCTCCACTCATTTGGAGTTTATTCCACTCACCACGGCTCATCCCCCTGGCTTCATAATAAGAATAATCTCTCTGTGGGTCAAAAGGTTCCGTAGATACCTGTGGTTGGAGATCTTGGGGTTGTTGTTGTTGCACTTCCGTAGAAGGGGGTTCTAATTCAGTTTCTTGAGAAATTTGCTCCAGTTGTTGCTGTTGTTGTTGTTCTGCAATAGCAGCAGCAGCTTCTTCTGTTAGCTCAAGTTCACCTTCATCAACCCTATAAGTTTCAAGGGGATCGTATTCCATAAGTTAGTTTCTCCGTACAAGAGGATGATTAAGTATCTCGATGTCCCCGCTATATGCGTAATATGTAACAGCAAACCTTTTGGCGTACATTAACATTTCCTCAAGTTTTGCTGGGTTAATTAAATGGGAGTTACCTTGGATATAATCGAGATAATTTTGCTCACCGCCGTTATATGACATTGCTGCTGCAATCATATCACCATCAAATTTTGCTTTAAGCTCTGCATAGTATTTAGTACCGTAATCAACGTTGGCTTCATGGCTAGGATAGCCACCATGTTCAGCATAAAATTCGGCGTGGTAATCTCTGTGAACCTGCATCACACCTTCAGCACCGCCGTTATTGTAAGCAATAGAAACACCTGTCTTGGCGTCAACCCTGCTAGTACCGTGACGGCTTTCAACGTAACCAATTGCAGAATTTTCAGCAGGTGAAACACCATACCTTGCTGCACTTATACGGTAAAAATTTCGGAGGTTTGGAACTTGACTTTCTGTTATAGCACCTACGTCCCACTTAATACCAAGTGTTTGCATTCCAAGACCCTGACCACGTAATTGACCCTGACTACCAGTGTGTTGACTAATGAGTGCTTTTGATTCAGAAGGAAAATTTGCATATATTTGCACTGACGGTGGTGGTGGTGGCATTAGGTCTAGCATGTTTTTTGTTTCAGCAATTTTTGTCATAATTTCTAAAGGAGTAGCTTTTAATTTTTTTGCCAATAAAGCTACTTTACCTACAAATCTATATCCTGGTTGTTGCATTTTTTGTGTTTCTTTTACAAATTGTTCATCTGTAAAAATAGAATTAGGGTTAGCAAATATTTGATCAATAGCACCTGTCCTTACATATATACGGAAAGTTGTATCTTCTTCAACAGCCCGTTCAAGAGCAGATTGAAAATTTTTTGGTATTAAATTTGGAAATTCAAATACATTTAATTGTGTTGTTGATTTTCTGAAAAATGTACCATTGGGATTACCTGCATCTCTTCTAATACCTTCTTCTATATCTCGCAATGCGCGAATTGCAGCTTCTGACATTGACATGCCATTCGCAACATGGCCCTCAAAGATCATGACAAACATTTCTTTAAGTGCTTTTGATGATTCTAGTGAACCAGCAGTTTCTGTGCCTTTACCACCAAGATCATTTTTTTGTAAAGGAAGCCCTTCAACAATTTCTAATGTTTTTACATAATCAGGATTAGCCATATAAGGATCTTGTTCATTAAAACCTTCTTGAAGTTTTACAGCTTCCTGAGGAGCAAATTTATAAATTTCATTAACCATACTTTGAGGTAAAATATTTCTAGCTAATAAATCCTTAGCAATAGTAATTAATGTTGTGTTTCTTTTTGCCTCTGTTCCTGATGCTTTAAAAACTTGAATCCAGTCGGGTACACCTTGAATATCATATTGAAAATCAGCTTCAGCTGCAGCAAGATTTTCAGGAGTAAACCCTTTTTCTGTCAATAGCTGGTGCCATTGTTTTGATCTTTGATAATAATCTTGCCTATCATTAGTAGCTTGGTTTCTATTCCAGTCTCGTCTTGCGTCTTCTCTTTTATTTTGAATTTCTAGAAAACGTCCTGGGTTTGAATCTCGAAACTTTTGACCAATAATAATCCCTTCAGGATCTTTTTCCTTGCCCCTATAATTCAAAACAAGATCACCTACCTGATCTTCGGTATATAAAAACGAACCATCTGGATTCTGCAAAACTGCAATTTTTTCAATTAATTTAAAACCTGCTTCGTAATTACTGTTTAGTCTGCTGACGTTTCTATAGGCTAAAGCACCGTATTCTGGTAGGTTACCAACTGCCAAGTTAGTATATTCTGTAATCATTTCTGATTCAATAAGTTGGTTCTCCTTGGCATCAATTCCAGAAATAAGGTTTCTGTCTATTTGATTCTTTATTTCAAGAGCATCTACTAAAATTTCAGGAGTATAATTTTCATTTAAATTATTTTCATCTTTAAATGCTTTCCAAATTTCTGGCAATAATTCTTGTACAGCTTCTGAATTACCATAAGCTTCAGGGTTATTTTCTTGAATCCATCTTAATGAAAAAGATTTCAAACCAAGTTCAACCAAATTTTTAGCAGTTATACTCCGGCCAATGTCAGAGTTCATTAAACTTAATGCATGTGCTTGATTAGCAGCTTTAGCTCCTGCACCTAGTATTTTTGCCAGTTCAGTTTGCTGACCAGTTTGTTCTATGACCTCAGCTTCTGTGTCATATATTTTTTGTTGAGCCCTTACAGAATCTGGTCTATACCCATCTGCAAACGCACTTTCAGCTTGTGCTTTCAGCTCAGCTGTCCTTTCTTTTTCTTGTTTTTCTTTCTGATCGGCAATATATTCAGCAGCTGTATTGCTGAAATCAGCTATAGCTTCAGTAATACCAATAGTAGCTTTTAATCTTTCCTGGGCTTGAAATTCATCAGCTGCCTGATCTAATTGGGATTGTTGAATTTGTGTTTCAATATTACCTTTATTAATATTATAATTACGATCCCTAGCTCGTCTAGCATACTCAGAATCTTCTTTCATTGAGCGAAGAATTTCTTCTTCATTTCGTCTTTTAGACAAGTGACGTTGACGCATCCCTTCAAGAATACGTGCATTTTCTTCCTGCATTCGACGAATATTTGCACCGCTAACTTGCACAGGATTAAACCCACGCGGTCGAGCAGCACCTGTGAATTTGCGTGCCATAATGTGTTGTGTGTTAAAATGGTTTACTCCGTTTTTTACGAGTCAGCGTAAGGAGCGAAAGAAGTTGCTGCCGAACTAATACTCTGAACTAATGGTAAATAAGGATTTACAGTTCTAGGCGGTGAAACTGCTCCGGGTAATACCTTAGCTGGGGCAACAAATGTACGTTCTGGTGCCATTTCTGGTTTAATAAGTTCAGGTAGTCTTTCTGGTCTAAGCATTAAATTAGATCTAGCCTGCATATCAGCACCAAACCTTTGTAATGCTAAATCCATTTGATTACGAGTTAGTTCATCACGGCTGCTCTTTAAACTAGCCCTTAATACTGCAAGGTCTCTCCCATGTTTTGCTGCACTTATAGCCATTGCTCTGCCGCCAGACACACCAGCTTGAGCCATTTGAGCTTGACCTGCTTCTTCTAATTGATCAACCAACAAACTTTGTTTTTCAAATGTAGCTGAATCTAATACTTCATTAAAAGCGGCCATTTGGGATTCTTGGGCAGTAATATCAGAAATATTATTGAAAAATAATTGCTGACCATAATTTTCAACAGACTTTCTATATGCCCGCATATCTTGTAAATAGCGGAAATCTTGGACTTCAGTATCATACTTCCATTGCTTAATAGCCATTTCATATTGAAATGCTCTTGCAGCATAATAGTCCGTTTTTTCTGCACGATAAGATTCTAAATTATATTTATTAGCGATTTTAGCAGATTTTTTTGCTAATTTTTTTTGCTCTTTGTAATGTTTTTTTGCTTGAGCGTTACTTCTTTTGGCAGAACTCATCCCCATGAATCCACCAATAATACTAGCCCCTGCACCTATTCCTGCAAATATAGCTGGCATAATTAAGCCCTCCTATGGAAACGTGGGGAATAGTTACCTTCCCACATCATTGACACCAACGATACAGGGTATGGAAAATTGCTTGTCACTTTTAATTCAAAATTAGTATTACGTTGATGGATTGGTAAGACAAAAATTTGTTCTGGTACTACAGGATTAGTGTTACTTTCATATGATCCAGCTTGGATAGTATGTTGCACATTTTCCCATTCATCAGCACCTTTTGCCTTTAGTTTAAATCTTAAAGCTCCAGTCCTACCAGTAGAAAATTTAATTTTACTGATAGTTAAACTTGCTGTATAATCTGCACCTTCTTTTCTTTGGTAATAAAGTTTAGGTAATGTTATGTCTAAATCGTAACCATAGCCAACAATAATACCATCAGCATATTCTAAAAAATTACCTTTTACTTCTAAGTATTTATAATTAGTACCAGATTCAACCCGTTCTGTAGCTCCAGTCCAATAGCCTTGATAAGCATCAATTTCTGCGCTAGTGCCTTTATCAGCAATAGGTATATTAAGCAGCATTATAGCTTCTTGATTGTTTATAGGAGTATATGGTACATAAATTTTTGTAAGATCATTTGCTGAGTCATATACCACTGCATCAACAGAAGCATGTGGTTTAACTGGACGTGTTGCTAAATCAAGGGCAATATTTCCCTCATAACTACTGCTAGTAGCATATACTTCACCTGAAGGTAACTCATCTAATTCAATAGAACTGAGAGTATATTCATCTTCATGTTGTGAAACTACCATCAATGCATCATTTAAAACTGTAGCATTTTGTATGGTTGTAGGGAGCTGCCATTTAGTCCAGGCTTGAAACAAATCTTCTTTACCATTATTATAGAATTTATAAATATAGATATAAGAGGAACCTTTATCAATTAAAAATACTGCTGAGTTAGGTGTACTGACAGCAATTTCATCCACAGTATCAGGTATCCATTCAAACACTGCTTTGCTAATATCAATAACCGTAGGTGGTAAATTTTGACTTTGCAGAGCTAATGTAAAAAGTTTTGAATAACCAGGTACTGTACTGACAAAAGCTATCGACGTACCAAAATCAACTGGACGTATCTTTGTCGCCATTTCATAGTTAGACAAAGATCTAATAGTAGTATTACCTGATGTCATACTCTGTGCATCTGTTGTCAGTAATTGAAACTGTTGCCGTTCACTGAGTATTAACAAACCTTGAGGAGACGGAAGAACTTCAGTCAATATGACTGGACGGATACTAGAAGCATTTAAATCAATTGGGTCCGAAGTTTGCAGTGTTTGAACTGTTTCTGCAAAAAAATCAAATAGTTTATTCGCTTGACTAAAGAAAATATTATCTTCAGATAAAAATCCAAATCTATTATTATAGAAAAATGTTGATGTAATTTTTTTACCAACAAAAGATGGATTTGCATTAGTATCTCTATTTCCAGCTTTTCTGGGTTCATATGAGATAGGTTCAAAAGTAAAAGAAGTAGCTGTATTATTAACCAATCTATGTGGCATTGTCGTTGCCACAAAAGAATTGCCAATATTATTGTCTGCTGTTTCTTCCCAATAACCTGCCCCTCTTACACCATCATATGCTTTAAATTTATAATAAAGGTCATCATTAGTTCCAGCGCTATTTAATACATGAACATATCGTCCATCATAAGACTCAATAGGCAGTCTTGTGTTATCTACTACAGTATCTTGAAACACTTCTAAATTTCCATTTAAAAGACCACCTGTAACTTTAGCTGTAAATGTTTGGTAGGTTACACTATTTCCTGGATGTGTAGATGTTGAATCTGTTACAATTACAACACCATTAGATTCTGTAGTTCTACGAATAACCAAGCTATTTTGAAATCCTTCTAAATACCATTTGCCAGAAAACGAGCTATTACCTGCAGAATGTTGTGCATCAATTAAAGCCTTTACAGCATCAATCATATGATTACTTGCCTGTATATCACTTGAATCATACGACAACATATCTTTAGCAGTATCTGTACTTTGAGGGGTAAATACTGCTGATTCATTTTGAATAATTACTGAGTGCTCTGTTGTATCCACAGCTTTCAGTTTAATTGTTGTTACTGCATTTACAATAGGGGTTGGATCTGACACCATAGCAGTAGTTACTAGCTTATTAGTTATAATAGTAGTATCTTGAATGCTACGAAAATGATAATCATCCTGACTGGAACCAGTTAAGTAACTACCATAACTATTAGTTACAGTACACCAAGTACCTTGTTCAGCAGTCCATACATAAATGTTATTACCTTTTATAGCTCCTACATAAGATCCAGCATCTGCTCTATCAATAAAAAACCAAGCAGCATCTACAAGCTCAGTTTTAGTAAAAGTAGAACCATCTGCCTTTTTTAACTTATTGATAAATTTCATTCCAGGGCGTTTTAACATCCCAAATGTAGGATCAGGGTATCCGTTAATACATTCTGTTAACTGGTTGGTTAATTTTTTGTCATCATTTTGCTTGGAAACACCTCCAAGAAAATTTGGAATTAATTGTGTTACTGCTGGCATTATCTTTGTAAAGTATGGAATGGCTGGTATGGTTGATAGAAGTCACCACCTTCAGGTACACCAAAGTAAGTATAATCACCTTGACGACACTCATATTCTAAAGCTGTAGATCTTGCTAAAGCTTCTTTTTGTAGAAGAATTTGATACTGATTAGTATCGCCAATAATCCTACTTGATACAATGCTAGCAGCTCTGGCCACTATAAATGCTTGAATAGGAATTGGGATACTTGTCCAGTCAAAGTACCAAATAACGTCTACATATAGAGTTTCATCTGTCCAAGTAAATGAATGAGCAATTTTATCATAAAGTTTACCCTCACGATTAATGCTATCTCTATCTTTATTTTGTGTGTAAGTTCTATTTAAATCAATTTGAAGAATATTATTAGCAATAATTACTTCATTATTTGAATCTGGTGTAATTGGATATTTATACTCTTTATTAAATGACCAGCCTTCTGATTGAACTTCACGAGATACTTCTCTAAGAGTGTCTAAGGAAATTGCAACATCAGGATTTGTTTGTTTCTGTACTCTTGTTTCAACAGTTGATAGTACCAGAGTTTGACTGCTGACAGTCTGTGAAATATTAATAGTATAGTTATATGTAACAGGATTAGTAGCTGGAGATACTTCTACAGCAGCAACAGCAACAGAAGTACCAAGGGTTACATTAGGTCCACTAATATATGAACCAACAGCAATGTCACCTTTGGTTGTAGTTAGAGTAGTACCGGAGATTGAACCCGTAAAGTTAGTTACTTTACTGAGGATAAATGTCTCGTCAGTTGTTAGTGTAGTGACGGGAGCCTGACCAACTGACGCCAGGATCTGATTAACAGCTTGTAGCTCAGTGTTGGAGCCAGTAGTAGGGAAGGCCATAATTACAATTGAAATCTATTCTCAATAAGGAACTAAAAAAAAGGAGCCTCCGAAGAGACTCCCGTATAAATAAACTTATCAAGCGTTAGCAGGATAAGTAGTACCGAAGGCAGAACCAGCGGTGCTTGTAGCGTACAGTTCAACTGCACAAGCAGGATTCAGGAAGTCTGCACCCATAGCCAAACGGCCAAGGATTACGTCACCCTGATAAATTGTACTAATGTCTCCACTGGTAACTTGTACTTGGGGAGCAATAGCTTCAACAGCACCAGCAGCTTCACGTTGGAAGATCAGACCACAGGAAGTGTCGAATGCAGCTTGTTCACCATAGTTGTTATTCATACCAGTGACACCACCACCATCTTCCAGTTCAGTATCACTACCGACGAAGTCGCCAGTGTTACCAGGAGAAGCAGGGCCATTAGTAACGCCGTACTTAATACCATAGTTACCCATGAACGGAATGTTCATAGATTTGTAGATTTTAATGCCGGCGATTTCGATGATGCCATTACCAGCCTGCAATGCAGTACCTTGAGCATCACGATTGACCAGACCGTTGGAACCAACAGCTTGGATCAATTCATAGTATTGTCTTGGGTTAAGAACCCCGACTCTGCCGTCCATAGATACACCCTTCTCATCCATAGCAGCTGCAGCATCATAGAATGCAGCAACCAACTTAGCAGAATCGAATGCATCAGAAAGAGCACCAGAACCAGTACCAACCTGGATTTGAGTACCACCAGGTTCTTCCATACTCACCAAGCTGCCACCAGTACCAACGGATTGGACAGGAGAAGCTAGACGTGCACCTTTAGCGATAGCACGGAAGATCAAACGGTCATATTTTTCGGCAAGTGCATAACCGATCTTACGGGAGATCTCAGACCTCATGTCATAATGAGACAGGACCTCATCAAGATCATACAAGAATGCACTGGAAATCAGCAGGTCATCAACCGTGATAGTTTTTTCTGCCACGGGAGGACGACCGTTAGTATCACCCAGAATGCTGTTTCCTGGTGTATGGTACTCAGCCGTTGTACGACCTGTATAAATGAACTGTAGAGATTTGCCGTTCTTAAGTGTACGACGTACAACCAGATCACGAGCAATCGCGTTATTCTGGAATCCTTTGAACATCTCTCCACTAAACAGTTTCAAGTAGAGAGCGCGGGAATCTCCAGTTCCATTATTTTGACCCGGACGAGTTAGTTGCGCCGGGTTTGTTGAGGATTGAAAAGCCATTTTATTTTACTAAAATATATAAATTAATATTCTTCAAACGTTTGAAAATTTTTGTGGTCTATCCCACCGTCTAGACGGTCAGAGGTATCGGCGTACCGGCTCTAACCAATAGTAAAGGGAGGAATCGAACCTCCCATAAATCACCAGATTACTTTAGAACAGTTTTCTTGTAAGCAGTTCCACGATAACAAAGCTTCAATTCTTTTTCCTTACGGATAGCTTCATTGTTGTGTTTGATGATGTAGCGCTTTTGTAGTTCAGTCATTGTTCGCACAGGTAAAACTTAACCCCCGTTCCATGGTTAAGCGTCATGCGTCTATGTACGATTCCAATACAATCTTAGTGAATTGCAGTTCCAAGAAACTAATTGCTTCTTGTTCTTCTGGATCACCACCAGACCATCGTTCTTTATAGACACGTAATGCGTCACGTAGAATGACAGCAGCATCAGTTGTAAGTGTAATATTATACATAGATGAACGTACGAAAAATTTAGCCGATTACTGGAGCTGTGAGAGCAACAGAATTGCTATCAACAGCAGCCAGATCAAGAGGGAAGTTATGGGCATTTCTTTCATGCATTACTTCGATGCCAAGATCAGCACGATTAAGTACATCAGCCCAAGTCGGAATAACCTTAGTGCCATTTTCAGCTAGTACACTTTGATTGAAATTAAAACCATTTAGGTTGAATGCCATAGTGCTAACCCCAAGAGAAGTAAGCCAGATACCCACGACAGGCCAAGCAGCCAAAAAGAAATGCAGACTACGACTATTATTGAACGACGCATATTGAAAAATAAGGCGACCGAAGTAACCATGCGCCGCAACAATGTTGTAAGTCTCTTCCTCTTGACCGAACTTGTAGCCATTGTTATGACTTTCCTGTTCAGTTGTCTCCCTAATGAGGGAAGACGTAACCAGAGATCCATGCATAGCTGAGAACAATGCACCACCAAAAACACCAGCAACTCCCAACATGTGGAAGGGGTGCATGAGGATGTTGTGCTCGGCTTGGAAAACCAGCATAAAATTAAAAGTACCGGAAATGCCAAGAGGCATACCGTCTGAAAAGCTACCTTGTCCAAAAGGATAAACAAGGAAGACAGCAGCCGCCGCAGCGACTGGAGCCGAGTAAGCAACAAAGATCCAGGGCCTCATCCCAAGTCGGTAACTAAGTTCCCATTCGCGTCCCATGTAAGCAAGGACACCGAGCAGGAAGTGGAAGACGACCAGTTGGTACGGTCCGCCGTTGTAAAGCCATTCGTCAATAGAACTCGCTTCCCACATTGGGTACAAGTGCAGACCGATGGCGTTGCTGGAGGGCACGACAGCGCCTGAGATGATATTGTTTCCATACAGCAATGATCCAGATACTGGTTCTCTAATTCCATCGATATCTACAGGTGGTGCGGCGACGAACGCCATAATAAAACAAATTGCAGCAGCTAGTAGACACGGAATCATCAGTGTCCCAAACCAGCCGACGTATAAACGGTTGTTAGTGGACGTTACCCACGAACAGAAGTCCTCCCAGTTTTGGGAGGCAGGCTGTTTAATTGAAATAGAACTCATAATTAAAAACCAACCCACCCACCACAAAGTTAGTAATTAGAAGCTGAACTTCATACCTACTTTTGTAGCATAGGAGTTTGTATCTCCTGTCATACCTGCGATTTCACCGTAGATATCGGCTTCACCAACAGGTAGAGTACCTCCCAGCTTACCTGAGAGTTCAAGAGAACTATCCATTCCATCGGGCGCAGAAATGCTAGGACCCCCCTGTATATACCAGTTGGATCCTTCATAACCAATATGGTTGTCAATAATTGAACCACCATAATCACTACCAAGGAAGCCTGAGTTGGCTTCGATATTCACGTAGGGACCAGCAATTGCGGCACCATGTGCCATGCCGAGGAGGAGACCTGAAGCGATAATAAATTTCATGATTTGTTAATAATAATTAGTGTTTAGTTTAAGTTAGCGTCCCTGTTTTTTACGGGTAACTCTAGCAGCAGCGCTCTTAGCCCGCTCACGTTCTGCTTTTGTTCCGCCAGATTCCCGGATTTTTTTTGCTGCAGCTCGGCGAGCAGTACGCCTTTCTTCTCGATCTTCTTTTCTAGCAGCTTCGCGGGCTGTTTTCCGTCCAGTTTTTGCAGCTTCTTTTTCTTTCCTTGCCTTTCTATTAGATTTTTTAGCGGCCAGTTTTGCAGCAGCCGCCATGGAACTCAATGCTGTATTCATTTTTTCCTCGCAGTTTTAGCAGAACGTTTAAAATTAGCAGCCGTAGGTGCACCTTTAGCCCCAGGCTTTCTCATTTTTTCACCACTACCACCAGCAATACGTTTGCGTTTGGCGTGGATGTTTGCGTATAGTCCAGGTTTAGCCATTATTTTTTGGCTCCCTTTTTAGGTGGGCGACCTTTCTTTGAACCGTAAGTTCCTTTACCGTAAGGCATTACCATACTCCTGGGATAATTTGTCCAGTAATAGCATACGCACCAAGCGCAGCCATGACGCCTAGCATAGCCAGACGCCCATTAAGTTTTTCAGCCTTTTCATTGTGAGTTTCAGAGATGTCCATAATTGTCATTGGTGGTTCTTTTGCGTAGATGTTAGTGCGTCCGCCGTCTTCTGTTACTGTTGTCATTAGAATTCAATATCAGAATTTTCAAGGCGACGCATCATTTCTTTTCGATAAGCTGGATCACGATCATAACGTGGATCATTCATAGCAGCTACCAGTTCAGCTTGACTCTGGAAAGAATCATCATCACTGCCAGCTCCACGACCAGTCAATAGTTCACCATCTGAACCTAGACTTTCTGAAAACCTAGATTGCAAGGCTTGGACAGCAAAGAAAATAGCTCGTGGATCACCACTAGCCATAACTCCATCATACATTTGAACTTCATCTTGACTGAAATTATCGGAAGCCCAAGAAAGCATGTTTTGATATGCTTGCTCACCTCCTACCATTTCCATCAAAGCTTCAGCTTGCTCAAGATCAATACTGTCTGGATTAGATTCTTCAGATTGATACTCTTCTTGTGTTTCAACCTCTTCTCCTTCTTCTCCTAAGTCTTCTTCTTCTTGAGAATCCTCACGAGGTTCACCAAGTTTCTTCTGAAGTTCAACGTAAGCTTGTTCTAGTTCTTCTGTACTTTTGTATTTACCAGCAAGAAGTGGTTGCTCTCCACCCTCAAGAGACTCAGCAACCGACAGGGAGTCTTGCTCATCTGAATTCAACATTTCAGGTTGAGCAGGTGTTTCATTCATTGTAAATGTATCAGCCATTTATTGTTGTTGGGGGATAGGTGGTGGTTGTTGTTGTTCCGCTTGCATCATCATTTGACCAGCAGATTGGTCTCGTTTTTGCTGAACTGCTGCCATCTGAGGAGCTTGTTGCATTTCCATCATTTGTTGTTGTTCAGCCATAGCCTGTTCCTGTTCAGCTTGTTTCTCTTCCATAGTTTTCACTAGGTTTAGAACTTCAATACCTGATGCAGCTGCTAAACGTTTAACAACTTCTTCAGGATTAACAAACTGACCGATAGCTTCCGGACCCATAGTTTGAGCAAGTACAGTTAGGAATTGAGCAAGGCTTTCACGATCTTGACCTCTTCCAAGTGCACTAATACCTGCTACAATAGTAGGACGTACAATGCCACCTTTAGGTAACCGTGGAATTTCACCAGTTTTTTGTGCAATGTTTAATTTGCGATTAAGATATGGCACAAGGAACTCAACAGTTAACAGGGAGAATAAACCACCGAGTTGCTGTTCTAGTTCAAGTTGTGTCATACGTACTTCTTCTGCTGTGGTGCGTTCGCTGTCCCTTACATTGAGAATCAAGAATGCTTCACTCAAACGTTGAGTTAATGACCCAATCATTTGGTAAGCAGTTTGAAAATCAGCTGTCTTTCCAACCTGCACCACACCAATGTCATCAGGACGGCCTTGGATGATAGCTCCGTTTCCTGCATTTGCAAGGGTCTGGGGCTTTGTGGTGCTGCTTGGACTGACAGTAAACACTACCTTAGCAGCCGCTGCACTGCCTTCAACGATGGCTTGTGACAGTGCTTCAAGTGATTTCAAATCACCAATAAATTCTTCTACCCTACCTCGTCCATAAACTTCACCATCTACATGATTAAACCTAAGGACTAACCATGGATTAGCATCCAGTGGTGCTTTACCCATAGATTTAGGTAGAATTTTATCGTACAATTCTTGATGCCATACCCATCGATTGTTATCTAATTTAACGTGTGTATAGATAACACATTCATCATTTCCTAATGTTGTATCATCAGACACGCTTTCCTTATTTTCTTTTTCAAAATCTGGGTATAAATTTTTTACTATTTTTTTCGAGATTGTTTCCTTTGTTACAATTTCAATAACATTACCGTTACCATCTCTGTCTACCGCATAGCGGTTAAGTGGGTAAAGTTTGAGACTATCTTTACCCATAAATATCAGAGCATTGCCAGCTACTACAAGATGCTTTAGTGCTTGATGAACAACAACACGATCACTGGATTCTGCAATAGATTCCATAATAGTGCGTTCAATCTTAGCAAACGACAGGTCTAGTTCTGATCTAATCTGAGGTCCAAGTTCTTCAGGAAGGTTAAGATCGTTAACCTGCAATTTAAAGAAGCTAGTTTGTGGAGGTAGAAGGGCTAACATTAATTTTGATGCCAGCGTCACAACTCCTTTAGCTCCTGTTGATTGCCAAGGTGTTGGGAATCGTAAAGAAGATTTCGAGCTTTGCTCATCCTCCCTGATAAGATATGGAATAGTTAGATCTGCTGCCTGTCTAGCAGAAGTTAAAAACTGGGAACGATTTGAAGACAATCTGTCATAGCGTGATTTAGCAGTCATTTACTTTCCCTACTGATTAATACTATTGTATTGGGAACCTCGACTTCTCATCTGTGATGTACCACCAATTCCCGATCGTCCGGCCATACCTGATCCAAATCCTGCTTGTAAATTACCAAGTGCATTATTCTGCTGTTGTTGAGCTAAAATTTGTAGGAATTTTTGAAGGGTATCATCCATGTCCGTACCAGCGGGTGTCTCTACACCACCGTCGCCACCGCCGCGACCATAGTTGTTACCAGTTCCGACAGAATGCTTTGCGTTTGGCCCAGTAGTGCGGTCATCGATTCCAGTCTGCTTATAGGTTTTAAATTTGTTTTTACTTCCTATAAAAAGGTCCATACCTCGCTTATCAGCCATTGCGGAGGCTCTGCGTTTAATCTGTCCTCCACTAAAGCCAGCATCTTTAAGAGCTGTAATCTCTTTGTTAGTTAAATTACCACCTTGAATCAAAGGTAATAAAAGTCTACCAAGTCTAGCACCATCAGATATAGTCCGTTTACCCAGACCACCGCCTAGACCACCTGTTTGTTTTCCACCAGCTGAAGGATTGACTAGCTCTTTATAAAGTTTATTTGCTTCTTTTTTACTATTAACATTTGTAATCCCTAACCGCTGGGCAGCAGTGTTCAACTCACCTGGGCTAAATTGATACAGAGGTTCTAAATAATCAATTGCATTTTCATTGTGTGTGAAATTACCCATCCGACCACCAGCATTTAAGTTAGCTGGATTCCTGTAACCATAACCTCTACCATCAAAAGATAGTCGGAATGATGGATCGAAAGTTTCGTTAACGTAATTCTCTTGTCTTGTTCTAGCGCCAGATCCGTCACCTCTAACTGTAGCTCCTGGTTGCATTAAACCTTCTGGTAGAACTGGAAGTTTTTTCCTATTACTAATGTTAGAAACTTTATTCGCATCAAGTCCAGTTGAACTGGCGATACGATTAATTGTCCTTTGAGTTACTGGTCTTCCTTTGTCAATCCTTCTTTGAATTTTTCTTGCAGCTTGTTTCCTTGCCTTTCTGTTCTGTCTTTTAGCCATTGTTATCCTCCATGTATTTGATCACCCACTCGACAACACTGCGTTGACCTGAGCGGTACATAATTTTTTCCATTGAATCTTCAGGTGTAGGGTTAGTGGGCGGAAAGGATTCCTCTAATGCATGTATTAAACCTCGGGAATTCATCCCAAGGACTTCAAGCATACTGGGGGAGGTTGACATTACTGTGCTCAAAAAATGCGGGCATTCTAGCTGATTTAGTAAAGCTTAGTTCTGGTGCTTTACCTTCATACATTAGCCGGTCGCTAGAATCCAGCCAAAATTTTTTATCCAAAAACTTATCCTGAGTATTTACACCTAGTGGTTTCATTACCCAGTTTATAGTTGCCTTCCTGAGTTTATCAAGAGAAGGACTGATATTATACCCCAGCTCAGTATGAACAAGGGAATTGGTAGCAACATGAATTTGTTCATCTCTACTAATATCGGCACTTACCGTTCGCATACCAGCGTCACCATTAGCGCGGAAGAATGGTAAAAGAACGAAGAAAATTGCACGCTCGGCAACCAACGCTTTCGTGATCGTATGATCAGGATGCGCCTCCCAAGCTGTTTTGAGAAGGAATGCTTCAGCTTCAGCTTTTTGATCCACACCGTAAGCATTTGCGATGTAACCAAGTGCGATGTCATGGTTCGATTCGTCTTTAACATTGGATCCCAATAACTCGCGTGCCAACGTCGGCACTTCATTAGAGAGGGCATCAGAGATAAAATCTCCCACAGGTAGTTCCATATGTCGCAAGGCAAGGGCACGGTGAATCGCACCCTCCGCGCCTTCTTTGCATATACCAGCACTTGTCTGCACTGGTGTCCATTTGCGCTTTCGCGCTATTAATTTCTGATAAGGGTTCATTCTGCACAATCACATTGAGGTTCAGAGTCCCCATCATCTAATAGACTTGCCAGATAATCATCAACATCGCTCTCTTCTAAAGCAGCATACGCACTTGACTTATCTTGAACGTCGCCCATTACTTGGAGACTATAATAAAGAGAAGTCTGGGGCGATTCAAGCCACTCCTGGATAAATGCTTCGTCATACGTGACTATATCAGACCACGAATTGAAGCTGTAACCATGTAGAAGTCCAGTCTTATTAAGTAGAGTCATGATGCCATCAGCAACACGTTTGTAGGCTTCCCAGCCCACCTTAGAGGCGATCTCTACGTCACCATAATTGTAGGTTTGTACTCCAAAAGTACCGCTGTCGCGATCGACTGTCTGCGAGATAGGTGGAGCGATTTCTGGTGTGCAAGTATAGCCATCCAGATCCATGCTTCGATAACTGCAACTGGCGGTTGGTGCGATAGCAAAGGCTCGAACCATGTTAGCATGGCGAGCAATTTGGGCTGCTTGCTTAACACCAGAATCAATTTGTTTGACAAGTTCATAGGCTGCTGATCGTACTGTTTCTCCGTTGTTGTACTGTTCTAAGGCTCGACCAAATTGATCGTAAGTTACTTCATATCGACGAAGTAGATTAGCAAGACCAAGCATACCAAGACCAACTTGACGATCAACTGAACTTGGTAGATACTCACCACTTTCTCCTACATTTGTCTTACTATGTAGATCACACAACTGTGACATACCTGCAACAAATGCTCGTGGAATATCATCGAATTCGCAAGCACCTAGAGATACATGTTGAAGTAAACAAGTACCACGGCTAGGTAAATATACCTCAAGGCATACATTACCTCGAATACGGTTACCATCTTTGTCATATTTTACTTTGTTTAGCCAGATATCACCAGACTTGATACCATACAGAAGCTCTTCTTTAAATGTACAAGCTTCCCACCATTCTGGTTTAATATTAATACAGCGTTTGATCCAAGGTAATTCAGCCCTCGGAGTTTTGATAAAATCTAGTGCATCAGGATGGTTCAAATCAAGATGAGCAACCACAGCACCATTGCGGTAAGTACCGCCGCGACGTAATATCTCATTTAATGTAGAATAAATTCTGGCAAAAGATACAGGACCTGAGGCTACCAATTTATCAATACCCTTGATAGATTCTGTACCTTTTGGTCGTAGTCTAGATAGATGTACAGCACAACCTGCACCATTACGTAGAGCGTGACTAACAAATTTCCAACTGGCCTCTAAACCATCTGGTCCTTCCATTGAATCTTCTACGACGAAAACCGTGCACGATACCGGTAATCTAGACGTTGGGTTATCCATCCAAGATTGGACACGTCCCGTGCGTGAAACATATGATGTGGTCATGGATTAATAAGATCGAAAAGGTTTGGTGGTTGATAGTTTGGTCCCTTTAAGACTTTACCATCTTTTTTACGGTAAATAGGTTTACCATCTAGTCCCAGTTTGGACATGTTTGATTTATGGACACGATTCAAAGCTTCTTCCAGATCCCATTCCATATTCTCAGCATATTGAAAACAAACATATACTAAATCTGCAAGCTCCTTTAACTCATCAGCATAAGTTTCTTCAGTTGCAGCGTACATGAACTCTTTAAATTCTTCAACGATCAAATCCCGTTGCATAGTCCGTTTCCCAATCCCATTCGTTAATCCATATGCTGTCCGGAACTGGATCGCTTGGTCGCTTAGCGAGGTCGCTGTGTAGTGGCCCGCCAACTGGGCTTGGCGGTGTGTGTCGGAGTTCATTTTCAAGATAGTGAATAGCTTTTTTAAGATCCTCTTCTTTAGTGTTTGGATTCTTGTGACCTGCTCGACAAGTATATTTAATGACATTACCTAGGTGATAATTTAGTTTTTGATCTCTAATAAAATCCCAAACTTCTATGGAACCTCTGTTGTAATGGGCGGGTGATTTGGCCATTGTTTAACTAAGTTACTTACTGTGTTTGATAGTACAAAATTTTGACGTTGTAATGCTACAAAAACTGTGATTAAATCTTCTTTATCTGCAGTTGGTAGCATATCATCTAATCGCCTCATCTTAAACTCTTGTTCCATCGTCAATTCTGTAATCGGCGGTGGGGGTCCAAAGAATTGGCTGCTTTGTGTTGAAGTCATAGTCTGATGCTGTAAGGATCTTTGCGAGTCTTGCATTTTCTAAAGCAACATCCTCTGAAAGATCTTTGTCATTAAAAGCATTGACAACAGTCTTCCAAGAATAGCCTTTCTCTTTAAAAAGAGTGATTGCACGTTTAACACCAATACCAGGCACACCACTGTAACCATCGGTTTGGTCACCTGCTAGTGTCTGGATCAAGTGCCAACGCTGCCCTTCATGCTGTTCCACATTCACGGTTTCTACCATGTCAAAAAGCTTGCCAGGAATCTGACGCAGATCTTTATCGGGAGAACAAATGATGTTACCTGGATTCATTGTGGAATAAATACCAAGGGCATCATCTGCCTCTAGTGTTGGCATGATAATCACTTCGTACTCAGTCTTGAGTCGATTGATTACTCGTTTGTAACCGCAAGGTTTCTTACGTTGTCGGTGCCCTTTGTATTGGGGCTGGATAGATTTACGAAAGTTTACACTGTCGCTAAAGAACAGAACAATTTCAGGAACATCCCATAAAAAATTTTGGGCTAGTTTTTTAAGGTTATGGATAACAGCAGTATAAGCTTCACTAAACTTACTTGTAACTAAAATTACATCATCGCCCCAATCAATTTCTGTTTCAGTTGCAGCACAGCATTTGTAGACTACGTAATCAGCGTCTACAAGTAGCTTCACCTTCCCTGTCCTCTATAAGGTTTTTTACCACGTTTTGGTACGGAATTACGTCCATTACCTTGTCGTGTTTTTTTGTTAGTGTTTGGCTTGAAATCATTCAAGCTCATCATGCTTTTACTTCTCAATGGGTTTCACTCCAGTTGTTTCCTTTTGTTGATTCTGCATCGATGCGGACTCGCATGTTGTAGTATTCCCCAGCCGCTGTAGCGCTATATACCAGGGATGTTTGTAAATCTTCGATGCACTCTGGGGTACACTCGAATTGCAATTCGTCATGAATAAAACCTAATTGTGATGCACATATGCCAATCTCCTGCATTATGTCTTGATTTAATACCATCCATCTTTTCGCAATAACTCCTGCTCCGGATTGGAGGAGGTAGTTAAGACTTTTGTGAGATGAATCAACCTTGATTTTTCTTCCATCGATAGACTTAATATACCCTCTTTCTCCAGCTTTTTTGATAGCTTCCAGTAAGCTACCCAATCCATCGACCGCTTCAACATATGCTGCGCGGATTTCTTTACCTTTTCTTTTAGCTGCTGTAGAGGAGAGTTGTGCATCAAATGAGTGTCCAATTTTTTCATCGCCTGCCCCATAAAGAAAGGCATATGTTACAGTTTTGACCGCTCGTCTGCTAATACCGATTTTATCTGCGTTAGTTTGATGTATGTCTCCGTTGAGGAGGATGTCGGCATATCTGCCTTCATCGAACCTAGCCAAATAATGAGCAAGCATCCGAAGCTCAATCCCAGACAGGTCAGCGCCGACCATGCATAACCCTGGACTTGGTATAAAGAGTTTTCTAAATCGTCCATCTGAGTTGCACTGTGAGAGGTTCGGGTTTCTGTGAGCGCAACGGTGTGTATTCGTTGCAACGCTGCAGTGATGATGTATCCGGTCATTCGTAACAAGCTTCAGCCAAGCGTTCGTGCCTTGCGAGACTTGACCAAGCATTTTCGTTACCGTCAAACATTTCAGAAACTTCATAGAAATCGGTGATCCAATCTCTGTCAGAATAACTTCGTCTACGATAGGCTTCCCAGTAGCTGTCATCTGCTTTGGAATCCAGCCATAAAATGTTTGCAATATCCATGAGATATGATCGCGAGATGTTGGGTTAAGTTCTTTTAGTCTAGTAGAGGGTGCACCCTCAACATATCCTTGCGTGCGGTTATTTCGTTTCGGAGTGAATTCTGCTCCTGCGACGTAAGGGTGTTGCCTGCGTAATGACTCTTCAGTCTCTCGTAACTCTTTTGTGAGAGCAGATGTAAGCTCCCATGCAGCATTTTGATCAAATCGCCATCCATGAATTTCTTGCTCCGTTAAAATTTGTTGGACTTGATGTTCTAATTCTACCCATTTAGGTAGGGTTGGAAATGATTCCATAATTTGGTGGTAACGTTGACATCTTGGACACAATAGTTTTCCATTTCTTGTGACCAGTTTTTCCAATCAGTAGACTTACTGAATGAATCTTTAAATTCATTTAAACGATAACCGTATGCTTCAAGTGAATGTCGTCCGTACAATTGTAATGGCATCTTATCCCAATTGTTCCTCTTATCTATGCTCATTATGTCTTGATGGTAAAGCCTAGATAAAAGAAGAGTGTCAATGATATAAGGATTGCGGTCAAACCAAGAATAAAGTTTTCGGATAACAGGAAGATCATACCCAATAATGTTGTGACCAATAATGCAATCAGCATCATAGAGTCGTTGTATCCCGCGTACGATAGGTTCCTGGTTACCCGTGTCATTGTACGTAATAATTTTTTCTGTACTGATGTCATAAATAGCAATGCAGTGGATGGAAGAAACATCTTTAATTAATCCGTTAGTTTCTATATCAAAGATCAGAGTCACTTCTGATTCCATACATAAGTTTTATCTACAAATTTAGCACGTTGTTTCATCTCTTCAGTAGGGGGATTTGGTGGTGTTAAAATAGCTTGTTGATGCGGTGATTCAAAAATCCGTGGCTGCGTTGAACTCTGTTTCTGGTTGAGTTTCATGGAATTTACAAGTAGGTAGATCATAACTTAACTGACAGGCAACACCAGTTTCGCCAGAATATCTATTCTTGAGGATTCTAACAGTTGTATTAGACTGTATGCCTCCGCTCTGCTGATCTCTTTCGAGTCCAATACATGCGTCAGACAACTGTGCAATCGCTGCAGATCCTCTGAGCTGTCCAAGTGTGACACGAGCACCTTCTTCATGATTTTGATCTGATGATGTACGTTTTAGGTGGGACACAAGGAACAAAGCTATGCCTGTTCTTTCTACTAATGACCTAAGTTTAGTCATAGTAGTATCAATCATTCTGCGTTCATCTCCATCTAAACCACTAAGCAGAATAGATAGATGATCTAAGAAAATTATTTTACAATCCAGGCCCGACGCCAGATATTCAATCCTGTTATAAATAATATCAGGATCATAGGATCCAAAACCATCAAAAAGAAATAAATTCCAATTTGCCATGGTTTGATCGAACGCTTGTACCAATTCATCATGACTGTGTTCACCTAAGTGTAGGGACTTACCAACATGAGCAGACATCAATCCTAGGGCTGTACGACGGTTGGATTCTTCCAACGCCAAATAACCGACCCGCTCCCCCTCGTTAAGAAGGTAAGTTGCAAGTTCACGACAGAAGCTGGATTTTCCGATACCAGATCCTGCAGTGATCGTGACAAGCTCTCCATACCTGATCCCGTGAAGCTTTGATTGTAATCCTTGAAATGGGTAGTCATGATCTGCTGATGGTGATGGGGTAGTGACTAACTCTAAAAGAGTTTTGCCATCGACAATGCCATCAGGGCGGAACGGCTTGGCGTCCCAGATAGCTCTGCATACAGAGTCAATGTCGTTAGCTTGGAGTGCGTCTGAGGCGTCCTTGTAATCGCCTTGAAGGTGGGCAATCTTGACTTTACCTGGTGGTAGTACACCAGCACACTCTTCAGCTGCCTGACGACCTGGTAGATCATTGTCGAAAAATATAACAATTTCATCATAACCCTGGAGTAATGGTAATTGTTTTTGTATAGCTTTCTTTGCTCCAGCAGCTCCTGATGGTACAGAAACCATGGGCCAACCTGGCATGCACTCAGATCCACTGGCTGCATCTAATTCACCCTCAAAGATGACGATACGTTTACCTGTTGTTGGATATAAATGTTGACCAAATAATGTACCAGGTGTATCACCCTCATATGAGAATGATTTTCCTTTTGTTTTTACCTTGGCACCCATAAGGACACCAGATTCGTCATGATAGTAAAAGCGTAGCTTATCACCATCACGGTAAATACGGTATTTCTCACAAACTTTCTGAGAAATGTTACGCTTCTGCAGCCGTTCGGCTGAGCCTATTAGTTCCACACGTTTTGTATAGTGAATGTGTTTTGTAGATTTACCATCACCGTGCGTGTAGTGATGGCAAACAAAGCAATATGTGTGACCATCATCATAGACACTCTTGGCATCTGATGAGCCACACTCCTCGCATGGTTCATGAAATAAAAATTCAGAGGAGCCATTTAAGAGGGATGTTTTGGAATGATGTCCAAGGGATGTCATGCTTATCGCACCACTTAGCATATGTAGTTTTTGATTTTTTGCTGATCTTATTATAGGGGGATTGAAAAACCATACGTAAATCTAAATCAGGGTTTAGTTCTTTGACTGCCTTGATTTTACGCCGATCATCCGAATCCCAGTATCCTTTGCATTCAAGCACAACACCATTAGGTAAAACAAAATCAGGTGTATAAACATGCTGAATAACATAATCGACTTTGGTCGTTTCGTATTCATACTTTACTCCAAGCTCAACAAGAAGATCAGCAACCTTTTCCTCAAGCCTGGAGCGGAATGCCATTAAAAATCATCCTCAGTATCTTCAGATGATGTCACGTTTGGTTCATTAGCTTTAAAGCCTTCAGTCTTACCGAACAATGCTGCAACATCTTCAGCAGCCATGTCACCAGTGTCTACACCAGCTCCTGAATTAAGCGACACCAATTGAACACCAACCAATTTAAGACTCGTTCCATAAGTAACTCCATCTTTGAGGATGTAAGGTTTTTGATAGAACGCCAACTTAACTTGGCTACCAGAATACATGGGTGTATTCTCATCTGTGACTGGTGTACCTTCAGTGTCAACGACTGGCGGTCGGTTGGTTTCATTCCAACTAAATTTTACTTTAAATTGGTTGTCAGCAACTTCTTCCCAAGGTTCAGGCTTGAGTACAGAACGCTTTGGATTTTTAAGTTTAGATTGTGCCCATTCTATAGAATTAGAACGATCTTCTTCTAGTGACTCAACCATACTACCATCAATAATGGCAGATAGGGAATAACCGAATTTACTTGGTTTCATTACAGCTTGATACCCTTCAAGGATAACAGGCTGTTCAGTTTTGTGGATAGTGCGTGACATTGAGTTTACGTTTGAGGAATTTCAGTGCGTCTTTTCTTTGTTGAATAAGACGTGGTTTTCTTTTACCTTTCCGATCCTTACCGGAATGGTGTTGCCAGTTAGGAACGGAAGGCATTGTTTAACAGAAAAAATAAGTGGATTCAATCACGGATTCTGGTTCCAGATCTCCTATGATCGGTGGTGTAGTCTCCGCTCCTATTTGGTCAGCGAAGTCTTGCAAATAATCATGCTCTGCAAAGATGTGCATATATGTCTCTCGTACAATTGCACTGAGAGAAGACATGTCGGTAGCACGACACAATACAGAATCATGAATGAGAGCGATCGGTGCGTCGAAACGAAGCGCAGAAAAGTGGAGAAGAGAAGCATCAAGTGAATGTATTAGATTCGGAGCTGTAGCATTTTTGTGATGTTGCTTGTCAACCTTGTCAGAGTCTTTGACTGCGACAGTTAACTTACAACGACCCATCAACTGTAGTTCAACTCGAATTGTCTCTTTCTTCATTAACTTTTGAGTAACAACAAAACCAGATGGTGTTGTCCATTTTAGTTCTGTTTTACCACGATCGATTGCCTTAGCAACCTCAGACTCAATCCAAGACATGACAGCCATGGGACCAGGTACGACCTCATCCATAGCATTTCTAACAGCAACAACTGTTTTTGTCAAGTCGTCTTTGTCGATTTCAACGCCCTTCTCCTTTAGTGCTTCTCTGATGTACCCACGGTTGCTAAATGGTTTAGCATTGTAAGGCACCGTCATCACTACTCGCTTTACGGTTTTTCTATCCATGTAAGGTTGAATAGACCTTGGGCAGTGCGGACTTGCCTGTTCAGCAACTATTTTGTATGCATCTTGAGGTCGATCTGAAGGCAACACATTGACAAGTTTAGCAGTGTTCTTATCTCTAGCTAAACCTGCAAGTATTTGTAGACCACTACAAGTAGCGTCTGTAGCTATCATAGCAGATGTAAAGTGACGATCACATTTCAACACGCAATGGTAATACTCATCACATGCTGAAAGGAATTGCCAAGGTTCATCAGCAGCCTCCCATTCGTGAATGTGTAAGATAGGATCAGAAGCGACACAAGAGATTAGATGTGTGTTGTTCTTAACCCAATTTAATCTATTCTCTATAGTCTCTTTAGAGAGACCATATGTTGTAGCTACTTGAAATGCTAACCATTCTTCTGACTCAGGGGTTACATACGATTCATCAGCAAAATTTAACAAACTTTTTCCAAAGTCTGTATCTTGTGGTGTTAGGAATGCAGGGATTGGATATGCTCTACCACGGTAGTCAAACGACCACGGAATGTAGAACTTATCACTATCCTTGAACCTAGCTACTGCTTCCATCGTCATCCTAGTACGGCATGACTTTCTAAACTCTTGTGCTTGTAAGTTATGAACCTCAGCACAAGACCTTCTGTATGCATGACGAGACTCTTCGTTCTCCTCAATATCTACAGGCTTTGGTGGTAGTTCATGATGCATAATAGGGAGAAACTTACCAACAGCTCGTTCCAATCTATCTAGCTCTTCCGCAACCCCTACAATAAAAGGGTTTAGCCGGTAAGCAACCTTCTGAATTTTGTTCAAAAACTCCAGTGGTTTATCTCCCTGTATAGATGTGGGATCGCCACGCCTTACCATGTCATGCCCACGCATTACCTCATTGAGGATGTAACCACCTTGCCTATCATGATCCCAATCATTGGGTTCAATAAGCATCGGCCACGCAAGTGGACTGAATAGTTCAGCATCCCTCATAATTGCGTCCTTGATTTCTAAGAACTCTGGAGTAGGGATAACATACAGCACACGTTTCCGTCCCTGCAGTTGCATGTACTTCGTGAACCAACCACTACTTTCCATGATGCAATCAAGTAGCCAACCTCCAAGTTTCATGCGATTAGAGTTTCCCCATGAAGTCCATTGCTCGACTTTATAGCGATTCATCAAGGTACGAATGACAACTAATTTCTGCTGTGTTCCAATAGAACGATGCCAATAGTTGTCCTTGAGAATCTTTAATAGACCAGGCGCCTTGTTTTCATAATGTCTCATTTGGCATTCCTGCTCTACAGCAAGACCTATAGACTCACATATTTTGATGGCTTTGTTACTTTTTTCTTTATATGAAAAAACCTTATCAAAGGTTATTTTTACAGCAATGGCTGCAGCAGCAAGTGGTTCAACATCAGCAAGATACTTCTGTATTTCAGCAAATGCAGCACCATTTTTACCTTGTTTTATGCGAGAGGTAGTTGCTTCAATACGTGCCACCACAAGGGGCAACAAAGTGTCAATAGAAGCAGTTCCATACACACTAGCAGACGCATAGTCTTTACTTTCTAAGTCTCGTGTGTTCTTGTGTAGTTTTTTTAGACCTTGTGCAATAGCATCTCGCTCAAGTTGTATCTGTTCGTCAATTTGTGCAGGAGTTGGCATTAAGCATGTGTTCTCCAATCTTCTTCAAAGTTGTCCCAATCTGTTTCTGTTTCCTTGGGCTGTGTGAATGTGCTAAGGTGGTAGCACTGAGCTAGTTCAGGATAGTCTTCCTTGAGTTGCTTAAACTCTTCAAGATTAATCAGACTCATGTGATTTAACGGGTGCAATGTGTCGTAGTTCATCTTCAGTGCAGATTGTAAATGCTGATCCTTCACTGACAAGTTGTTTGATTCTATTTTCTGCAGCGTGTGGTTTCTGGTAAACATACTCCTTGACTTTACCCCTAACAGTTTCTGCTCTTATGATACAGCATACAGAACTAGGTATTTGCCAACCTCGTAGCTTCCAATCTTCAAATTCTTCCCACGTTGGAGTATGTAAGAACTCTTCTGGCATGTCATTCCATGCTTCTAGATTATTAGGAAAGTAGTTACCACTCATAGGTTTGTTTTACATTTTTTAAAAATTGACTGCCACCGGACAATTCAGCAGCAGACCATGCTGCTTGCTCTAAATTGGGTGCTAATAAATAACGCACCTGACCATCAGTTTGTGTGTACTCATACTCTCTAAGAGAGGAGTTCTTTGACTTCATTTGTTCTTTTTCGTCTGCGTGCTGGTCTTGGGTTGGATACATACTTTTCACGTTGAGACAATTCTTTGTATTTAGAGTACCATTGGTGATCCTCTCCAAAGTAATGTAACCAGCAATAAATGGCATTACGAATGTAGAAGTCATCAGTTTTTTGTTTCTGTTTTTGATTTGGCATCGGCAAGTAGTTGATCTTCTAGTTTGTCAGCATCAATCTCATTGTAGAATGGAGACGAGTAATCACAGAAGTAATACCTGACACCTTCTTTTAACAAGAGGGATAGCATTTGTTCTACACTGCGGATTTCAACTTTAGATACTTCTTCAAGTACCTTTTGTTGTGTGTCGTTGAGGGTGAAGTTCACTTTAAAACTGCGTCCTTGATGAATGTGTTATGAATGTGAATCACAAAAAAATCGCCGCTATGTATTTATAATAGCGACGGATTGTGATTAGTTTGTAATTAAAATTAATTAAAAGTTACGATTGAAGAAGTAATATTCACTGTTAAAGTACACTTCAAAGTAGTCATGACGTAGCGTTTGATGCCACACTAAATCCCAATCAATTGCAAATTGTAACCATGTAGGTAGTGCTTCAATTTCTACTAGGTAGATGTCACATAACAAGTCCTCAGAAAATGTAGCTACGTCACGATAACAGCCACTATAAGCATCATCAAACTGTTCAACAGTAGTGATACCATAACCAGATAATTCAGTCAAGAATTTATCAATTTCTGACACTGAGTCAGACTCAATAATGTCAGCAACATGAACCTCAAGAGGTGATAACGTAGTGGCAGTCATAAGTGTGTGCAAGTGTTGTTTGATGAGTGACAATGATTAAACGATAGCGAAGAAAGAAACACCATCACCATCTTTGCAAGCATCGTTTACCCATTTACCGAATGATTCAACACCACCCAGCAGCAAGTCGATGATATCTTCCTCGCAAACGTTGGTGTATAGATACTTGTTTCCATTTTTATAAGTTACGATTGCTTGTTGATCAACAGCAGAAACCTCAACGTTGGAAACCATAGAAGATTCGACAGCGTTGCGAGTGGAAGGAGTGAAAAACATAGTAGTTAGTTAGTGAATGTGTAATGTGTTAGTTAATCAAGCAAGTTGTATTCTTAGTTCGTTAGTGCGAACTTTGTTGATTAGATTGGAGTTAATCCAAAAACCAAGAGACATATTAGGATTGATCATCAAGTTAGCAATAGCACGACGTGATACGTTAGTATACTCAAATACTGAACCATTTTTGAAATAGACAGTAGCACTGCCTTTCAATAGGTTTGTAAACAAAACGTCGCAGCAGTTGGAAGAACTTGTGAAAATCATGTGTGAATGTGTTAGTGTGAAGTAGACAGGGAAGTCTACATTGAAGGGATAAATCCCCTCAAGGTAAACATCAACCGTGGTTGTACATAAACTCATCTAGAGTATATACATCGTCGCAATGCGTTTGCTCAATAAGTCGCTCAACGTTGAGTGTATTGAGGAAGTCAAGATGCTCTGATGCAGACATGTCGTAGTCAGGATCAAAGTCGTCATGGATGAGATACTCATACTCATGCTGTAAAGCGTTGATGAGTTGCTCGCGTGTGTAAGTCATGATGATGTTGTTAGTGATTAGTCTCTGTCGCTAATGTTCCACGTCTCAAACTTGTAGTCATGAGATGCAACACGACATTGACGTTGCATTAACTCACGTTCAATACATTGACGAGCAATGTCAGAGAGATAGTCAGACGAGGCGATGACGCCGTGCTTGTTTGGTTTGTTCATACTGTTAGTATGGCATAGAATCGGTGGAAAGTCAAGGGGTAGTAGACAGTTCTCCAACTGTCTCCTCATCTATTATATATTCATACTCCAGCATTGTCTGCTGTCTTTCCCATTCCTCCCATTGTTGTTCCTCAATCCAATGCAGCATTGCATCAGAAATTGGTAAGTTATCAATAGTCATCGCCTACCTCGTAATCATTAATTGCTTCGACATAAGTACAAATCATGTCAACATCCATACCATTGGTATAGCAATCATTGAGTGAATCATACCAAAAGTCAACATGTTCTTGAATGTCAAACTTCATGGAATACCTCCACAGTGTTGGTGACAATAATACCATTGATCTTTGCTGGTTTGTTACGCTTAGAACGTTTCTGTTTCTCACACCATAGCAGTGAACTCATTGGTTTACTTCCGAGTGTGAATGTGACTTCTTTGAGTTTCATTTAGTTGAAAATAAATGTTGAACAATCGCATGCTTTTACTCCATAGTCTACTAAATCATGATACTTCTCAAAACGATTATCATCCTTTACTTCATAACAAAATAAACCCTCATCATCTAAATCAGACAATAATTGATCGATGATTTTATTGTATTCAATATCATTAATGTAATCTAGAAAACTCCAGTCGTCATTAATCAAACCGCTAGCAAGTTCAGTTGGTAGTAGGTATTCTGTTCTCATCAGTTAGTGTTCCTCCGTTGGTGATGCTTATAGTATTACATACTTTCCCCGCTTTGTCAAGGGGTTGAACCATAAGCATTGCTTATCGCAAACAGATGTGTTGCAATTGAGAATCATTAGCAATAACTAAGTAACACTAACTGTTCCCCGCTCGCGCTTCGCGCTCGCTCTGATTGTCACAGGTAAAATATATTTACACAGCGCAATCATGATGATCACAGGGAGCGAGCGTAGCGAGCGGGACTGA
>VTLG01014015.1_pt1 | contig 33251 bp, 49 predicted proteins | sample 4694571 | NCBI WGS metagenome assembly VTLG01 (sample SAMN12604809, study PRJNA352737) | marine metagenome | biome: ENVO:00000447; feature: ENVO:00000209|ENVO:00000569|ENVO:01000036; material: ENVO:00002151; isolation source: viral sequences binned using virsorter ...
CAGTTAAATTACCTGAACTTGGATTGTAAGTTAAATTACCATCCATCTCTAACCCAACATTGCCTGTAGCAGTTGTTGCACCTTCTACAAAAGTAATAAGGTTTTCTTCATCTGTGCTTTCGTTATCGGTAACTAAAACATGCGTAGCATTTAATGCAGTTCCTGTACTTAATGCAGTATTTTCTACGTTATCTAGACTTAAATCTGTTTTAACTTCTGCATAACTACGACCTTCTATTCCTGTAGCTGTAAGTTTTGCATAGTCATCGTCAGCAGCATCAGCGTCATCTATCTTTACAGCATTAGTATTTGCAATACCAAAAGTTAAAGCAGCTTGTTTTGCATTCCAAGTTGATGCTGAAGATATGTAACTGTCAGCTACAGCACTTCCTTGCCAAGTTCCAGTTCCTATCGTTCCTAAAGTAGTAATATTAGAAGTTCCAACCCAAGAACTTAAAGCAGTGTTTTCTACATTATTTAAACTTAAATCTGATTTGAGTTCAGCATAGGTTCTACCTTTAACGTTGCTTGAACCTGCAAGCAGTATATCATTAGTTGTTACCGCTTCTTCAAGTTTTAACGCATTTGTATCGGATTTTCCAAACGTAAGTGAAGCTTGCCCACCTATATCCGATAGTACTTGGCTTGCCGATCTTCCCTCTATTGATGTTCCATCTACACGCAAAAAATCATCGTCAGCTACACCCGATGTAAATTTTGGTATATTTGTGTTAGATATCCCCGTATCTAACGTTGCAACTGTGCCTAATCCTAAAGAAGTTCGCACCGTTGCTCCCGTTTCTAAAACAAAATTTGATCCGTCACCTACAATAAATCCACTATCTGTCACTGCCAGTCCTGCAACATCTTGCAACTGTGCATCTAGTCTAGCGTTAGCTACATTTCCTGATAGTTGAGAAGCATCAATAGTTTTATTTGTAAGTGTTGTTGTACTATCTGCTGTAATTGCACCTATGTCGCTTAAAACTTCGCTTGCCGATCTTCCTTCAATAGTAGTACCACTCACTCTTAAAAAATCATCGTCGGCTACACCACTTGTAAATTTAGGAACGTTGTTATTAGATATTCCTGTGTCAAGAGCAGAAGCTGTGCCAAGTCCTGAGATATTATCACTTGCGTCTTTAAATACAGATTTATCTGCAGGATATGTTACAAATATATCTTTTGTTGAAACACCCCAATTTACAGCACTGTTTGAATTACTACTTTTTAAAATAGTTGTACGAGCAAGCGTATTACCACTAGACGTATATGTGCCTATACCTATTTCAAAGTTATTACCATCTGTACAAGTATAATAAGTTGTGTTACCGTTTCCTATAGCACTATTAAAAGTTTGAAACCCCGCTAATCCACCACTTAAAGAGTACGTTCCTGTACCCGTTGTATCGGTTGTTTCTTTTACTCTATCTGCTAAAACTAATGCCATTAATGTTACCTAGTTGGGTCATAATGTTCCTCAACAAACACAGACACTTCTAAATCATCGCCTGCACTTGCTTGTGCTTTTAAAATATCACCTTGCTCAAGAGCTATGTTAGCTGTGTCTATTCTGAGGAAATCATCATTTGCTACGGCTTTTGTAGAAACAATGCTAAAAGTTGTACTTGCTGATGTGTCTGTTATTTTAAGAGTTATATCTGCACTTGCAGATCCATCAACGTTACACACTATAATTTCTTTTATAACGCCAACAATATTTAAAGGACATGTATAAACAGTTGTTAAATTTGTGTTAGCCAATGCCGTAAAAGCATTTCTAAATCTTATTGTTTTTTGTTCCATATTCCCTAGCTGAGTATTGTTGGCGTTTTTTTAATCTTCTTGAAGGGCAGTTAAGAATAACGTTTTCTCTTTCTACCTCTTCTACAGTTAAAAGTTTGTAGGGTTTAGCGTCTTTTAATATGTATAATCTTAAATTGTTACTTAATTTAACTACTTCATACACTACGATTTTTTATCTGATTCAGACGCTTTTTCTACTTTTTTTAAACTTTCTTCTACCATAGTATTAAGTAACTTTAATTTTTCGGTAGCGAAAATTGTATCTCTTAACGCTTGATCAATAAATTCTAATCCTGCATTATCATTATTAATTATTGTTTTTGCGTTATCTATTTGTAGCTTATACTGATAAGCTAAAGCTTGGGCTGCTAGTTGTTTCATGGTAGGGACTCCTTTGTCCAATTATACAGATAAAGCACTAAAAAAGCAAGATAATTATATCTTGCCTGCCCACTTAGCTGCAAAGTATATTACAGCAACAAATCCTATAAATGCTAATGATACACCTACGACCCACTGTACAATTACCATTACTTCTTCTCTTCTTTTTTGAGCCATCTTTTCTGCGTATCGTCTTGACTTTCTAGCTTCTGCCTGAAACTTTTGCCAATCTTGCCATAATCCCGGTCTACCTGCATATATCATAATCTGTTTAAGTTCGTCTTCTTTTTGCTTTAATTGTTCTAAAGCCATAAACTCTTCTAAATCATTTGTGCGTACACCTTTGGCTTTTTGCTTTTTTGCTCTTCTTTCTATTTCTTCTTTCGCAAATACAAAATCCGAAATTTGTTTTCCACAACTTGCAAGTTCTTTTCCGTTACTAACGAAACTTTTTATTACACTGAAGGCCGCATTGGCTGCGGCAAGCTCTGCTAACATGTATTCCCCTTACTTGTTTACTGGCTTGCAATATGCAATTATTCTTTTATCTCCTTCCTCAGAAGGTATCATTGGTTGTTTTGTTAGACGTTCAGCAAAATACAAACATCTGTCTATATCCCGAAACCTCTGTGTTTGATTTATTATCTTTGTTTCGATCATTATCACTAGAAGAAACTCTATCATTGTGATGGCAATCGCATGAACATTCTTCGCAGTCGCAGTCGTAACATTCGCAAGTCTCGCATTTTTTCTTAGTCAACCCAATCTCCGTTTTCCATGACTTTTGCCAAATTATCTGCACGTCTGCCTACCTGTTTTGCCCAACGAGAATTAAGCATCTCGGCTGCAGCCCATTCAAAGTCCTGTCTTTCTATGGCTTCCCACATTTTTTTAAATTTCATTAATCTTGGAATACCGAGATTAAAACCCATATCTACAAGGCACATCTGTCTTGCTTCGTTAAGTTCCACTACAATTGGTTTTTGTTTAACAAGTTCTTTTTCTACAATGTCTATATCGTTGTTACAAAGATAGTAAGCTTCTTTTTTAGTTAAACCTGTGTCTAAAATTTCCTCAAGCGTTTTATTCATGTGCATAAGTTCGTAGTCAGCTATACCTCGCCCTTCAAGATTACGACCTATTCCGATGGTGTTTATGCCTAAAGAATCACGATAAGGCTCAAGCACGACACCCTCATGTTCAGCTATTTTATTAACTAAAGTTTCTCTGTCATATTTCATAGTGCATCGCCTTTCTAGTATATACCTTACCACCATATTTTTTTGGTAAAAGAGATTTACTTCTTTCTTGTGCTTTTTTATCCCCTTCTTCTGGTGATTTAGATGTAGCAACAGCTTTTATTTTACCATCTTTAAAAAGTTGTATTGCTTCTTCGTAACTAACAACTTTACCTTTATATACTGTTGGTATAGTATATTCAATGCCATCAAATTCTATGCCAATAGTTTTTTCAGATATTAATTCACCATCTTTTTTATACACTGGTTTTCCTGCAGTGGTTGTTTGTCCTGTTTTTTTCATTATTTTTTCTTTAACATCTTTGCCGCTTGACCAACGCCCTTAATTCCGAAAGACGCAGATATGGCAATAAATAATAAATACTGATACCATTCTGGAAGCGTATTTAACACTTCAAAACCATTTCTTACGTACTCTGTCATGCCCGGAATGAAGACCAAAATTGCAGGAGCTAACAGCACAACTAAAGCAAATTCGTCTTTCCACGAATTATCTGTTGCTTGTGCCATCTTGCCTTCCCATTCTACTTCTCCTGCAGCAACCTTTTCTGCAACGGTAGCACGAGCTTTGGCTTCGGCTACTTTAGCTAACCCATCTGCTTTTGTTTTTTCTACTTTATTTTGAAACCACGTTCCTGCTAGATTAGCTATTGGGCCAATTAATGCCTGAAGCATGTCTTTTCCTTTCCAGTTGTTCTATGTGCTTTCTCCAAAAATACACAGATAATTTTCCAAAAAACCTTGATAAAGTTAACATTGTTATTTCTTTTTCTTAATTTTGCCGCCTTTATTTGTTTTTTGTAATCCACTTTGTTTTATATCACCTTCCATATATTTTTGTTGAGGAGTTCTAGGTTTTTTCTTTGGTTGTTTTTTAAGTTGTTTTTCAATAGCTTTTTGATCTTTTTGAATAAAATCTTTTACTAACGCCCACATAACCGCCTTGTTAGGTGGTGATTTCATATTCAAATAATCTGATAATTTTCTTTTTTGTGCCATTTTATTTACTCCAAAGTTTCTTTAAATAATTTTGAACCATAGTTGATTTAACAGCTAGGTTACTTTGTTTGTTTTGAATTGCGTGGGCGTTTACTTCGTAAAGATTACGCAACACGTAACTTTGTTCGTAACTGATATTGGTAGATAACCAACCTATTAATGCTCTTCGTAATCCCCCTGTTACTTTATTTACGCTGTGGGGGTATATGATTGGAAAAAATAAAACTTGACCTGCTTTTAATTTAAAAGGTATCTCACCTATCTCGTTGTCAAGTACAAATTCTCCACCTTCATACTCATCTGATAAACAAACTGTAAAACCGTAGTCAAAGTAAGTATGATTTATTTTAGGTTCGGCTTTAAAGTTATCTATGTGTTTGTTGTAATAATCATCTTCTCTGTAGTGATTGTAAAAGTTTACCGATACTTTAGTAGGACATATAACTGAATCAACAAACGGATTATTTATAATTCTTGAAGAAACTAAGTTCCTTATATCATCAGAAATCTTAACAGACTCTGAGTTTTTTTTCACACCTTTTAGTGGTTGTGTTTTGTTTCCATCTTCCATGCTCGGACAAAGATCTAAGCACTTTTCTACATCTTCTTTCGTCAGTAGTTGTAATAACATTGTGTACCTATATTATTAAAGATCCTCCCCCGTAAGATATGAAAGGGGTGGTTGCCCACCCCAATCTATTATGTGCCAGTTGAAACTGTAGCAGTCTCAGTCGGGTTACTAGAGATGTCAGCTAGAACAACGTGTATTCTAAATCTGGCAGCACTTTCACCTGATGATCCACCATCGATGATTAACGCATCGATAGTATCTGCTGAAGTTAATATTCTAGCATTAGAACCAGAAGCACCTGTTGCAGCTTCTAAGAATGGCTCAAAACCTGCAGCTAATGCAGAACCGTCAATAAAACAGTCTACATCACCACCTGTGATACCAATATCCATAGTAATCTGTGAGTTACCTCTTGCTTCTAAAACTTCTAAAGCACCTGCAACAATCATAGTATCAGCAGGAACATCAATCAATTGAACGATGTCTCCCCCTGTACCACCATCGGCAGTGTCATGCACTTTTGAGGTCATTACGTAAGGTCTTGCAACATTACCCGGATGACCTGCAGTTCCTCCGTTAGGAGTTAAATCATAAGTCGCCATTTATTCCTCCTATAGATTAAGCAAAGTCTATGACGCCACGAACTAATGCTTCTGGTCTAAGAACTTTTCTACCAAAAACGTGTAGTCCTCTAACAACGTCAGAGAATGATTCAGTTGAACGTACCACTTCAGTCTTTGCGATGTGAGACGCTGTAGCTGCAGCAGAAATGTGACCTGCCATAACAAGATTTTCAGAAGCATCTGTTGCTAATCCTGTCATTGTTACTTGGTCAGTTCCTCCTGTGCTGTTTAAAGCTGTAGACTTGTAGCAATTAAAGCCTGCAAGTGTACCCGGAGTTGCAAGTCCGTTTCTTAGGTTAGAAGACGCATCGCCAGTTACCTGTACTTCTGCTATCTTGTTACCTGCTTGAAACATGTTTTCATAGAAAACTGGAGGTGCAACAAACCATCTATTCTCTTCTGGTACAGATTGGTCGTCAAGCACTCTAGCCATTAAAAGCATAAGGTTGATACCTGCATCATCTGTCGCAACGTTAATTGGAGAAGATGCTGTACCTAAAGATGTATTAGTAGTTGTTAAACCACCTGATAAACTTGCATCATCAGCACCTGCAAGACCTGCACCGTCTGATAAAGCTTGTAATACGTTTGCATCGTATTTTCTCTTCAAAGAAAAAGCACCTGAAGAAGTTGCTAATGCTTCAAAGTTAACATGAGAATGTCTCTCCTCGATGTCGTCAATTTTAAATGCAAATGCGTTTGCTTGGTCTACGGTCAATGTAATTTGATCGTCTGCCAAGTTTTGTGTGTTCACCACAGAACCTCTAGTATAACTTGATACAGTTATTGTAGGTTCTTTGATGATATTTACAGTGTCACCAAAGTTTTCAATTTCCCCAGTGTAATCAGTATTAGTAATATCTTCTGCAACCGAAGCACGTCTAAAGAACTTGAGAACTTTTTGGCTAAAAATTTGCGGAGCAAAATTACCCGAAGGTAAGTTACCGTAACCCGCAGCAGTTCCGAAAGCCATTTTCTCTCTCCTTATTTGAGGTTTAGCTGTTCATATCAATTCGCCCTTCTTGTCGTGCTAGATCGATTTCGGATTCTACCTTTTCGAACTCCCACGGTTTAAGCTTGGCGATGTCAGAACCCTTCCAAACTTTTTTAGTTGAATCTTTTGTTGCAACTTCTCTTGGTTGTTGTTTTGCAACTGTCGCTGCAGCATCAGATTCTTTTGTTCTGGTCGGTTTCTTAATTGAGACTCCCGTCTCGGATTTGTAAAGAGATATAATTCTACCCGCCCATTTTGCATCGGTATTGTTTTTATAAATACCATCGCTTAATTGTTGGGGTTGTTCATCAAGCCACTCTAAAAACTTTTCGTTTGTTTTTAGATCATTAAAATCAGGATGTAATCTGAGTAGTTCTTCAAAAGCTTTTTCTTTCTCTAAAGTCTTCTCTCTTTGCTTCACTGATTCTAAATCTTTACGTAACTGTGCAACTTTAGCTTCTGATTGTACACCTGCCACTGTTTCAACGACTTCAAAAACGTCAGGATATTTTTCTTTAAATTCCTCTAGTTCTTCTAGTGTTTTAGGTGGTGTTGCACCACGAGGTAGCTCTTGTGTGTGTTGCTTAAATGTATTAAGCTCTGATACAAGTTGTTCACGTTCACTCTTAAACTCACCGAGTTTTGCATCATAATGTTTTTTTAAATCATCATAACGCTTTTTGTAATCGTGATCTTGCTCCTCTGTTTGTTTTGCTTCCACAAAACTATTTTCAGAAGGTTTTTGTTTCTCTTGAGTAGCCACTTCTGGTGTGGGGTCTTGAGTTTCTTCTACTTGATCCTCTTCATCTTTGTATACATCATCACGATATTTACCACGATAAAGATTTTTGTTGTTAGTTACTCCAAATGAATCATTTGGTTTGTTGGCTCTTACGCCCTTTACTGGTTTTGTTGCCATAGTTTTACCTCATTTATGCAGTGCCACTGGCTGTGGGTAGCTGCTTCGGTTTGTCAGGGCCACTAATACGTGGGTAGCTGACGAAATCTTTAGAAAGCAGGTGTTGCTCCACCTGTTTCATAGTCACTTCCTTTAAAAAGAAATGACCCACCCTTTGATTCGGGTATTCTTTGTTTGGGCATTTCAAAGTCTACGAAACCTTGTCCTTCAATCTGTGGTTGTTTTTTAGCTACCAATCCAAAGTCTCTTGGTTTGTAATATATGTGTGCTAAATTTTTATTCTTTCTGCTAACAGTTCTTTGTGTTTCAACGAACTCTCCAGATTGTACCTTATCTCTAAAATCTTTTGCTTTTGATGATGAAGGATTTTTAAAAAATAAAGCTCCTTGTGTAAAATCTGGTCTAGCTCCTGCTAATACTTCCTCTGCAATATTTCTAACTTTTAAGTAATAGTTTTTATCTTTTTTAAATCTGTTTAAAGTTTTTCTAAAGCTTGTAGGTTCTAACGCATTAAACTGAAATATTTTATTTTTACCATACGTCTTTTTGGTAAGCTCTTCATATAATGAGTTTCCAAAATCTTTGTAGTCTGTATCGGCTCTATTAACTAAAACGTGAGCTGCACCCTCAAGTCCTTCTTCCCCAAGAACTCCTGCTTCACCCTCAATCAATATAGCTAAAGCATCAGCTAGGGGTAATCTTCTAGTTACATCATCTATAACTTTTCTAGCTTTTTGAGGAGATGAATAAAACTTTTTAAACTTAACTTCATCAAGGGTTACCTCACCACCATTACTCATAAAACCACCCATGTTAGCTTGTCTAGCTTGGGGTTTTTCTTGATCACCCTGTTTTTGTCTTCGTGCAACTTCTTTTTTACCACGATTATTTATCTTTTCTAATCTGTCGTAGCCTATGATCTTAGCTATATTTGGGGGTACTACGACCTCACCTCGTGAGATCATTATATCGACTTGTTCTTTACTTGGTACTGCAATAGTTCTACCAGATTTGTCAACCCCTTGTCCTGCTTTTTCGTAAGCATCAGTCAACATTTTACTTATATCGTCTGACCCTGCATACTCTACAGCAGGTGCATTTATAACAAAAGCACCTTCAGGAACTTCAAGAGGTATGTCATCTGCAATCGTTGTTTGTTTGTTAAACTTTTCTGGTGGGCCGCCTATAAATCCTGCAGGGCCACCTGCTTGCATACCTTGACCTATCTGCCCCCCGTAAGCAGTAGCATATCCCATGTCTTGACTTGAAACGGACATTTCATTCTGATTTCCACTATCTTCGTAATCTTGTGGTACTACCCTACTAAAAACATCTTCAGTTATTACACTTTTTGTATCTCTTATATCTCTGTTAATTTGACTTGCTTCTTGTGCTAATTCCCTACTTAAACTTTTAGTTTTATCAGACCTTACATTAGCTAATATTGTTTCTACCGTTTTTACATCCACCCCGTATTTATTTGCTAAACCTTGTGATGCTTTACGTGAACCATACGCATAAGTGCCGTTTCTATCCGAATATCCTCCTCTTTCATCATATATTCCACCAATGCCATCTGTAATACCTCTGTCGCCTGATTCCTCTGATAAGTTATAAGAAGACGGTACATATCCTTTGCTTATAGATTCCATTCGCACTAACATTTCACGAGGTACACTGTAAGTTCCCGAATAATTACCACTCTTAGGGCCTCTCGATATAATTTGCCCATCTATATACGTAACAAATCCTGTTTGTCTTTTAGTGGGGTCACGTAGAGCATTTTGTATTTCTTTTATGTTATCATATTGGATTGACATGTTCAAATCGTGTATACCCCCAAAAACAAAATTGCTTGGTCTAAAACTTGGATTACCAAGAGGATCAGTAACAGATGTGCCTTTAGCAAAAGCCATAATACTTCCTGAAATAGGAGATGGTATACCTAATACATTACCTGCAAGTCTAACACCTTGTTTAATCAATCCCTCTGACGAAGCTAATCTTTCTAATCCTTTTTTGGCTTGTTCTTTACTTTTAGGCACACCTGCTGAATATATATCTACACCAAAAATATTTATAGGGTTTTTGTCTTCTAAACCCCGTTCACTTAAAGCATCTCCGTACGTTCCTATTTTCATGTCTAAAATATTTTGAGGTGTGACGATCTCTCTGTCCATATACGTTACAATATTGCTTTCTTCACCCCCATCTGTGCCAACTTGACCTGTTTCCTTTTTAACTACTTTTTTCTCTTCGTATTTAGGCATGTCGACATTTATGCCTGTAGTTTCTCCCAATGATTGTGAATAGAAATCCACATACCCACTACCATACTCCTCTTGTGTTAAAGATCGTTTTTTAGTTGGGAAAGGTTCAAAAAAACTAAGTCCAAAATCAAATAATTCAGTTGACATTTTTTATTATCTTACCGTGATTATCCTTGAGGTTGAGGAGCATTTCCAGTAAAGCCAGTTTCCCCTGCAGTTGGCGTAGCTCCGACTCCGATTGTGCCGTTACCAGACCCTTGATTGTCAGTTCCTTCAGGTTGTTGAGGTACTCCGCTAGGTTGTCCCATTCCTTGCTGTTGATTAGTGGCGACAGCATCTTCGCCTGCTCCTTGTTGTACATTAGCCATCATTCCTTTTAACATTTCAGCGTATATTTGTGCTTCGTTTTGATCGTTGACAAGTGTGTCGGGATCTATATCTTGTGCTATGGCTAACTCTTTTATTAAGTTTGGTATTTTTATAAAAGGTGCAAGCATAGGGTTTGATACGGTTTGAAGCAGTGCAGTTAATCTTTGTGTTCGTACTTCTTTTTGCATAACTGCTGCAACCCCACGAGGTTTTATTTCAAGATCCCCTTTTATCTCCCCTAAGTCATCATTGAACTGCATGTTCCATTGAAACAAAGATTCACCCAATGGTTTTAGTAGGTGATCATCTATGTTTTTTATAACTGTTTTCATAGCTAAGCCTGCTGAACCCATGAGCATTGACAGACCTGCTGCAGTTCTTCCAGTGCCTGTAACCCCTGTTTGTCCGTGAAGTATAGAGGGTATACCTGTATCTTCATCTGCAAGTTGTCTTGATATTTGATACATTTGTATGTTTTCGGGTGCAGTGTTTGGAAACTTTAATCCGTTCACTGCTGTACCTGTCACACCAGACTGCCGTCTAAATATTTTACCGGGGAATATATCCATGTTTTGTCCGGGTACTAAGCTTGCTTCGTCTACGTCAAATACAAGGTTACCCGCTAGTGCCAAGTTATCAATAGCCATACGGTAATGACCATTCATTAACTTTTGAGAATATTCCATGTTTTGTGCAACTCCTACACCCCATATTTGATAAGGGTCTATTTCAAACGGAAAAGCTTGAAAAGGTATCCTTGCAGGTGTAAAGGGATTTGCAACACATCTTAATATGTTTTGACCACACACCCAGACATTTACCTGAAGTTGATCAAACTCTGACATTGATTCAGCGTTCTCCATACCAACTTCACGAGCATACTTTTTGTCAATAACACCCCAATATTCTAAAACTTCATATCTATTCTCATGGTAGTGTGGCTGAGTATCATCTTCACGTATAGTATCTTCGTAATATTTATCTTCGTAATTTGGGCCTTTTGCAATCGCTTCTTCAATAGCCATAGAATCAAAATGAGGTCTTTTAATTAAACCTCGAAGTTGTTGTCGGTTCATTCGATGTCTTTGAATAACGTATTCGCAATCTTCGATACTGGTCGCAGAAGGATCTGGATGAAAGTCCCACAGAGAAACATATTCTATGCGTGGCATAACTTTTTCATAAGGCGTGTATTCTTTTTGCCCTGTATCCGAATTTAACTCCCAGTTGTGAACTCTTTTGTAAAAATTAAAAGGACCTTTTACTATACCTGTTCCTAACAATGAAGACTCAAAGATGGCTTTACGAAAAACATTAACAGCATTTGTGTCTGTTAATTGATCGTGGATACACTTTTCCATTTTCAAAGCCATTTTTTGTGCAGGCTTGAGTTGAGGTTCTGTTAATTTTGCAGGGCCTGTAGCCAACATATTTGGGAACTCTTCATCGTACGTTCCTAGTTTATGAGATTGACTAACTTCTGTAGCTCCCGGAAGAAGATTTCTTCCATCACCTTGAAAGCCGTAAGGGTCACTTTGTTGTTCTTGTTCATCAAGAGGTGTCTTTAGATGAGCAAACTCTTCTATCCCTTCTGGCATAGGAGTAGGTTCAACCACCATTGGGAACTTTTTACTGCTAAACAATATATCAACAATTTGACCGTACGCTGCAAGAACTTTAGTTTTAGTTACTTTTATAAATACTTTTGACTTTTCAGATTCACGATATTGAGTTGTTGAATCGTAAATGCCCTTAAAGTTTTTGTAGGATTGTAACCATTTTAGTTCATGTGAACGTCTACCGTTTTCTGCGTCTTCAAACTTACTTTTAACGTAGCCTGCTAATCCGGGCATGTCACTTTGCGGATTATTTATAGGTACAGGGGTATCGGTATCAGGTTGAAGAAAACTCTCATCCGCCATGATTTATCCTTAATTAGAAGTAGTTTTTGTCGTCAGCCATTTTATTAAAAGAAGCTTCAACTGTTGGTTTAGTTTGCTTCTTTGGCATGTCCACTTGTAAAGCATCTTGGTTTACTTTAGTTGTAAAATCAAGACCTTCTCTGTGCAACTGGTTTGATCCCATTGGGTCGTTAACAGATGTTTTGTCTGAACCCATAATGTAAGATGCACCGTAGTTATAGTTACCTTGTGGCATTTTTATCTCCCTATTTGGTTTTGCTTTATAAATCCCTCTTCTTCTTCGAGGGGTATTCTCTTGTATTCTCCTACTTGAGATTCATTTAGAGTAGCTGTACCCATTTTGGTAGGAGCTAAACTAAATCCTACAACAGCACCCGGACCTGTTCCTATTCCTCTTTCTAGTGCTGTATCTATTAGTACTTCTTTTGAAAAAGCTACAGGATCTGTAATTAATTGTCTTGCCGTTTCAACTCCTAAAGCTCCTACTAGAATTTTCGATCCTTTATCAGCTACACCTGTTATAATATCCCAAAGACCTTGTGCTTTTAGTTTTTTTATATCTTCTTCAGGTATTGTGTTTTCAGGATTAGGTATTAAGTTGCCCTCTTCCTTTAGTTTTCTTTTTAATACTTTGTCGGCTTCTTTTTCTTGAAGATTTTTTATTCTTACTTCTTCTTCAAGAGGTTCTACCTCTAGTAATTTTTTAGCTACAGTTGTTCGTTTATCTATATTTTCTGTTTCAATATCTAATTGTTTACCTTCTTCCATTTTAGTTTCTGTTACAGCTTTTGATTTTGATAGATTTATTTCTTCTACTGTAGGATCTCTAGGCTTTACAATCTCTTTTAAAGCATCTTCATTAAATTTAAAATCAGACTTGTGTCCATCATAAACTTTCACACCTTCATTTGTAACGTCAAGCGTTGGTGTATTTAAACCGTACCCTGTAAACAGATTATTAACTGTGCCTGCGTTTAGATTAAAAGCAGAGGTCTTTACCATATTTTCAGTAATGTTACCTATAGCTTTTGACTCTGGGGTGTTTACTTTATAAGACTTTGCTTTTGTACCTTGTGCTGTGTGACCCATAAAATCGTCACCTAGATTGCTTGCAAGTCTTAAATCACTTTCAAGTGCTTCGATATTTGCCGAACGTATTATCTCTGTAAGTCCTGTAACAACCTTGCCTTTTCTATCTACAGGTAAAGATATCTCATGTTGATCTAAAAATTTAGGAAGTAAATATTTTTTCCACGCTTCATTTACTTTTGTTTGACTTGTAGGAAATAATTTAATTTCTGCGTTAGGCATGTTGGGGTTTGCTGTTTTGGCTTTATTGTACACACCTTTAAGAAACTCTGCAAATGATCCAGTATAAGTCGTGGCGTATCTTTTCTTTTTACCTCTGACTTCACCTTTTATTGAAACTGAAGTACCCCCATCTTTATTAGTAATTATTGATACATCTGATAATCTTAAAGATTTATAATCTTCTGTGTCACTTAAAATTGTTCCAACTCTGTGGCTTGTATATCTGTGATATATAAGAAAATCTTTGGTGGCATCACTTACTTTTTTGTCACCTTTCATCTCATCGAAACCTTCAGCATAGATTTTATCTATCTCTGCAAAAGGTATCATACCTCTCATGGCTTGTTCACCACGAAGCTGTCCTTTAGCACCAACGTCTTTTGCCAGACCTGTAGCACCTGTGACATTAGTAGTAAGATCAGTAAGACCAGATTCAACCAATGCTTGATTAGTATATTTTTCTAACGCTTGAGCTTTTACATAAAAATCAGTTTCTACTTTACCTTTGCCTGCTTGTATATTGGTTAAGTAATCTTTAGTTTTTACTGTAGTAAAGTAAGGACTTTCTAAATTTACATTCTCCCCCAGTTTACCTTTTGTTATAGCGTTTTTAAATTGACCAATATTTTTAGCAGCATTTTTTTCGTTAGCTTCAGTTGCTCTGCTTTGAGCAAGATCTAAAGCTTGCCCTAATGTCATATCCTGTGTTATTTCTGCCATCTATTAATATCCGAATGTTTGATCTTGCATGTGATAAACTTGATTTTTAATGCCATTAAGTGTTTTATGAACGGACACATATCCTGTCATTCTTGTCATTAACATATATCGTAACGCATCGTATGCGTGGTCTTCTGCCTTTGTATCAACATCCTCTGCATTTGTCTTGCTAAGAGGTATACCTGATAGTTGCTTGATAAGGTTGACACAGTTCGGAAATATTCGTAATCTAGGTTCATTTGTTCGAGGGTCATCGGCAAGCCTACGATGTATTTCCATTTTTCCTTGAAGTCGGTTTCGATCTGCAGGTATCCAACGGACACCACATCTCATCATTGTTTCTGCTATTGAAGGGCCAAACCCTGTTTTGTTCCAACACGAAGAATCAAGGACTGTATAGTGAGGTGTTGGATCTTCTTGTTCTGTTTCTAGTATTTTATCAGCTAATTGCTCTGCTGTCAACTGTTTTACGTATAACTCACGATAAACCCAGATATTATTGTCCCAATCAATAGCACCCCACAAAATACATGAAGGACTCGAGTAGCCGTAGTCGGCAGCTCGTATTCGTGGGAAATTGGTAGGTAACTCAAAAGACGGTGTAACATGTTTACTCCTTAAAAATTCTGGGAACGCTGCACCTTCAGTGACTTCCCAGTCTCCTTCTAATAATCTTTTACGTTCAACTTCTGGTAGTGAACGCAACATAGCTTCGTATTGTCCGTCTGCCAACAGGTAGGGATTGTCGGTCAAACGTGCAGGAATGAACCTGCGATAAAATAAAGGCTTTCCTTCTTTTTCGTGACCTTTGGGCCATATAAAAGGTTTACCCGTTTCAATATCCATTGCAGGAAACGTTGACCCATGCTCAAATGGATCAATGTACATCTTTTTAACCCACCAACCGCCAACCCCTCCGGGGTTCGCTGTGCAACGCATGTACAAATGTTCTTGTAACTCTGGGTCGGTTGTTCTCAGTCGTGAACGAAGATAGTCCCAAACGTACGGTGTTGGGTATTGGGTTATTTCGTCTATACCTATCCAGTTAAATGCTTGACCTTGAAATCGAGTTACGTCTTTGTCTTTGTCGAGGTACGTAAACCAAATGGTTGCACCTGATGGGAAGTGCCACGTTGATTTTGATTCCCTAAACTTTGCTCCGGGGAACGCTTTGGGATACAGTTGACGTGATTTGTCAATTAGCTCAGTAAGCTCATCGAGAGTACGCCTAAGAAGTAACCCACGATGATTGCCATTATGACAATACCTAAGGGGGTCAGCAAGAAGGGCAAAACTTTTTCCTCCACCTGCCGAGCCACCGTAGAGTACATCCCTTTCAGAAGAGGACAGAAATTCCTCTTGAGGGCCTTCATTTGGTTGAAATATAATTTCACGCCCATCCACAAGTTGTTCCACAGCGTTTGGAAGGGTCTGCAGATCTTCTTTGTCAATAAGAGTAGATTTGTCATTGTTGAGTGCCTTTTCGACTTTTGTAATTTTTTCTTTAAGCTTCTTTGCATAATGCCTTTTATCCTCTGCCTGTTTTGTAGCTTTTTTTGCTCGTTTTTCTGCATCTCGTAACCTTTTTTGTGATTGTTTACGTGCTTTTACAGCAAAGGAATAGTAATAGGGGGATTTAGGTGCGTTGGGATCTTTTTTTGGTCGCCCACGTCTTCTTTGTTCGGTCATTAGTCTTTGGTTGTGTCTGCTTTACGTGGTTTTTGATAAGGTTTCTTTTTATCGAAGTATTCTTTGCTTCTATCGTACCCAGTTAAAGCATCTATACCTTTTACAACTAAGTTTAGTATACTATATTTACCTAATGGTGACCCTGTTGGGTTTTCTTTTGTTTTTTTAGCCATCAATCATTTCCTTTTTTTTAAATACTTTTCTACCTCTAAAGAATACAATGAGGTTAATTACAGTGTTAATTGATACCATTGTAACTAAAAGAGCTTGCCACCACTCAATTTCCATCAATTACGACTTCTTTTTTAGGCGGCAACAGGACTATTCCGTGTACTGCCTGTACATTTACGTTCGTTGTTTCTTGTTTACCTAGTCCGACCCTGTTTAAAAGCGATTCTGCCGCCCTGAAGCGTAGGTCGTCTCCTCTTTCGGGTACGGGGTTGTCGATTGTACTTACAAGGCGTGTAGCCGCCTTAAATGCGTTCATGGACAGTACGTTTTGTGTACGTCTGATAATCTCGTCTGCAAGTGAGTTACGTAACCATGTGACTGATCCCTTCGCATATCCTGCTTTTACGGCTGCATCGGTTACATTTCCACCATTATCAAAGAGGTTTTCAAGGAATTGCTCTTGTTGGGGACTTATTTCACGTTCTTTTTTTGGTTGTTTCTGGAGTAGATTGTTCACAACGGTAGGCTCTGGGTTGCATTTCGGGTCTATGGTAGGGCATTTCTACGACTATTTCAAATATTCGTGCTAAACATTGGTTTTTTGTCTTGTAAGGGCCACGTACATCCTTTAATTCCTCACAATATTGAGGTAATTGAGGTTGTCCCAGTAGACATGCCAATACAAATGCTTCAAACATAAACTTATCTTGTAGATTAAACTGAACGAATGATCAATCGAAAAAGCCAAATACACATTTTTATACATAAATACTTGGTTGTATGTGCTTTTATTGAGTATTCGCTACTTTTATAATAAGGATATACAGATAAATAGTCAAGAAAAATAATTATTTTATTGACAACTGGTGATTTGGTTGGTACAATCGGAGTGTAACCCTCCGGGAAATACACCATACCCTATAACCCTATAGGATTACCCTAAACGTTGCACCGTAACTCATATAAGTTACTATTTTACACAAAAATATGGCGACATTGCATGCAAATACTGGGGGGGGTGGGGTGTCCCTTGCGTGTGCGTACATATGTATATTTTTATGCTTTTTTATCATTGATAATCTTATTATTACCAAAGGCAACAAGGCAAGCCAAACAAAACAATCTATAAAACAATCAAACATTTTATAAAATGCTATATAACGTGTGCGTGTTTGCGTATTTGTCATTGAGTAATTCATCCAACTTATTATAAAAGGTATCTTTTGATGTTCACATTGCGTTTAATCCCACGAGGGAAGCTTTAAGGAATAATCGTTTAATATTAATCATTTAAGTATTTATTAAGGCTATAGGCAAAGAAAAACCCCCCAAACTATTTAAAAGCTTGGAGGGTTAACGGAGGAATATATTATATATATATACTATTGTGTTGTGTTTAAGTCAACAAGTTTATATTCACCCGAGCTAATCTTTTTTTTAGTTTCCTCTAATTTCTCGCCTAAAAACTTATTGCGATATTTTCCCGTTGTTCTTGAATAATCCCAAGTATCATTATCGAGATATATTTGGTACGTATCACCGTCATCAACTCTAACAGCAATAATTGATTTGTACGATTGAAATATTGTGCGAGAAATATTGCCATCAATTTGTTTAATAACGAACTGGTTAACAACAGGGTTGCCAATATCATTAGTCATGTTATCAACTGTTATTTTTTGCATGATTACACCTTTTCCTTTTTCTTTGATAGTTCGATTAATTCTTCAAGATCGTATTGATGATGATCTTTATTCATAATTACTCTTGAATGATCATTAAAGAATACATAACGACCAATATTGATTTTATCAGCTAGTTTTTTTTGATTTGCTTTAGATACTACACAACTAAATTTACTTTTCAAAACTTCAATAACTTGTTCGGTAGTAGTATTAATTGAAATAGTACCAACATGATTGTTATTTTCATCATACATACGAATAAAGAAAGAACCAAAGTCATCAAATAAAGCAAATTGCATGGTTATTCTTTGTCCACCAATTCGCTTAACTTTAAAATTATTTTCAGCTTTAAACTCATTTTTATAAAGGTTGATTGATGTATTAATATTATTAGTCATTTTTTATTTTCTCCCATGAAAAAAGGCTAGATTAATTTCTAACCTAGCCTAATTTAATATTATATTTTTTTAGATGTCAAATATTTTTTTTAAGGAAATAATCTTTCAACAACCTTTTTATCAACAAAATATTTATCTAAATAAGTATTATATAATATAACTCTTTCATTTAATAATACTACAATCCAATGATTAACAACACCTTTTCTAAAACCAGTTCTTCTGACAATGGAATTAACTTTTAATCCGTGTGATGCTTGTGACAAAACAAAAAATATAAGTCTTTTGTCAGTGTTAATTAAACCAATCGCTTGATAGTGTGACCAAGCTTGACGCAATGACTTTGCCATGTCAAAAATTCTAACTCGACTACGACTAGATCGACCATGCTTTTTAATTGCGTTTTCACTTACAACTTCAATGCCCTCAATTATGTCTGATATTTTTCTAACTGTACTCATGTTAAATTCCTTTCATTCTGATGTCAGTTATTCTATCAGCGATGACAATGCCATTACAAGTATCACAACATCGACCATCAGCCAGAGGTAACGCATTATTGCCCTCGTACCAATATGTGTCTATGCCTTGTCTATCTTTTCCGAGATATTTTGGTTCGATAGTCTGGTTGCAAACAACACATATTTGAAGTTTTGATTTATCTATAGTCATTAATTTTCCTTCCTATAAAAATATTGCATATAAGATAATTACAATTAAAAAGAGTATTAATATTCTCCAAATAAACATTAATACTCCCATTGTTTCAGTAAGTCTATTCATTAAGCAACTTCCAATTCTTTCCAACTAGAACATTCGATAACTTCTCTTACTTCATCGTTGCGTGTACGTTGCACAGATGGAATATCAGCAGTAGATTTACCAGAACGAATTTTAACAAGCTTGTTGTCTATTTCTTTTTCGATAGTCTGATCAGTATGGGTTGCCCAGTGTGTTAAAGCATTATATCCTGCCCACATAGTCTGACCAAGTTCAGTTTGTTCTTTTTCAAATCTATCCAATAAATAATTTAATTTAGTTTCATTCACTGGTTTAACTAAATTAGCTTGAGCAGATTTAGTGTTCTTTTTACAAATTGTGTCTTTGAGAATATTGCCAAATTGCTCAAGAGACATTTTCGACGCATTCCAATTAACCATCTGTTCACTTTGGCTAGTCCAATGTTCTAATCCAATTTGTGCTTTCGTCATTAAAGCAGTAGTCGATAAATTACGAGTGTGTTTTGCAACTTGATGGTAAGCTTTTTGTCCACCAAACACCATAGTATTCTGGCATAGATCACGATACGCACCAGAAAAAACTTGGAACGACCAAGACATATCACAACTATTATAAATATCTATTCTAGATAAAACTTTATCTTTTTGGTTAGCTATTTGTTTTTCTAGATCGTGGAAAAATATAGTTCGATGAGCTTGTAAACCATCCTTATAAAGCTTATCAACTACAGTGATATTATCTAAAGGTAAATCAGATTGACCAAGTACTTTCGCTTGCTCACTAAATAATTCATGGTGAGGAACTAATTGGTATGTTGAACTAACTGGTCGAGTAACCAGTAATCTATCCAAACTAGAATTGTACAAACCAAAATAACCATCAAGCCTTTTAGTTTCCATTATTTCTGCTTTATCAAATTCAGTTTTAATGTTAACTGGAATTTCAGCTTGTAAATTAACTTTAGTTATTTTGGAATTGTCCTCATAAAAACTAACATCAGTATAATCTCTATGGGTATTTACTTCTTTAGTAAAGTTTTGGTTTATATAGTTCATTTTAAAAATCCTTTCTATTAAATAATTATAAAATGAAATTCTTTTTTAAACTTATTCTATTTAGATTACAACTGTTTTCTTTTTTATTTTGTTTTTATTTTCGATGATTTTTCTTTTTCTTCTTAAAAATTCTCCACCAACAACTGATAATTTAAAAAACTGGGAATTTAACAAATCCGTAACTCCAAATTCTTCATTACCTTTAGTGTCGATTAATTTGTCATTGTTAGTGTCGACCAGTTTGTCATTGTTAGTGTCGACCAGTTTGTCAATGTTTGCATACATAACTGGTTTGTTGTTGACAATATTTAAACTGACATTTCCTATCCAATGTTTATCAACTGGTAGCCAAACTGGTTTATCGTTGACAATTCTTTCGTAGTGAAAATAATCCATTTCGTATGGGTTGTAGCGAACCTCATGCCAATGTTTAATGTCACTTGATTTGTCATTGACAATACCATTGACAAAAGCATGAACATTCTTTTTGCCCTCACTTCTTACTCTTTCGTTACCACTCTTACGAACAACAAACATAGCATTAGATAAATTCAACTTGTTAGTGTGTTTAGTTACCAATCCAGTTTTATAATCTTGTACAGAAAAACATTTCTTGTGTAGATTATAATAAACTCTTACTCTATCTGTTTTACTCATCTATTTAATCTCCTCTACTGAATACACTTTCCAATTAGTTTCATATGGTTCATTTTCACTAACCATGTTATTTGCTTTAGTTTCTGCATCTTCTAAATTATCTGCATCAACCTCAATTTCGTATGTTCTTATTTCATCAAGAATGACTTTATATGTTTTCATTTTCATACTCCAATCCAAGTTCAATATATTCGTTATCTACACCACTACCTACAATGCCTTTAATATTTAAGTAGGTATCTTTTGTGCTATCTTCCCAATCCTTATCCAAAAGAATAAAATCTATTCTTGTGTCTTGTGGATAGTCTGAAAGTTTTTTTATCAATTCTTCTTTAGTCATTTTCATACTTCACTTCTATAATGTAACCATTATTCTCAAGTATTTCTAAAGCCGTATCTATATCATTCCCAACTAATTGTTCTCTTGTGTCATCAGTATAGATTTTAAAAGTTTTAACTACCTTGTTATACAAATACAAACTAATTTCTTCTACTTCAAAATCGTCTGCATCTTCTTGACAATCTTCTTCTCTATGAGAATTATGTTCTTCTAACCATTTCTCAAAGTTATCAGTAACTCCCTCAAAAGTTTTAAGGTTATTTTCATCTCCCTTGTAATGTATGCTATATAGTTTCATCTGTATTTTCCCCTTTTTAAAAAATTAAGATAAATAGATACCTAACACTAATCAAAACGATTGTCAAATTCTGTTTTACAATAAAGAGTAATCCATTCAGCTAGGTGGTTTGAGTTTTTTACTTTATTGTTGGATACATTCTTATCTATCCAATCTTGAAACTCACCTACTGTCATGTTCAAGCACTCGTCGTACAACTGGTCGTAAACTTTACTATTTCCATTATGTGACATTGTTTGTCACCTCTGCTCTAGCTAGTTTAGATTCCTCAAGGTGAATGACCATTGATGTAAAGTAACTTAATAATTGTTGTGTCGTCTCAAGTGTTTTCTTTTCATTAATAAGATCTTCGTCAGCATCTGTATCTAAATCAGTGGAACTCCAACTTCTAATGTTTTCCTCACACGAATCAACAAGCAAATCTAATCCCTCTCTAATAGCATGAACCTCTGATTCTTTGAAGCCTTCTGTAGTGTCACTACCTTTGCTATCTATGTAGACACGAATACATTTAGACTTATTCATAGGTTGTCCATCTGTGTACTTTCTCCAATCCTCACCGTCAATGAGATACTGACCTCTCCAACGCAGATTGTATCTATCTGGATTGATGTGTTTCTTCATCAACTTTACCATTTTCATGTTTTCTTCTGTGTTAGGTATTTCGCTAAAGACATATCGATTAGACGCAAATACTTTTTCTAAATAGGCTAACCTTTTCATCTTTTCATCTTGCTTATCTAGATCATTCACACTTGAGATAAAGTTATCTTCTACAAGTTTCTTATAATGTTTTCCACTCTTTTTTAAATCGATATTTTCCTGTCGATAACTTTCGTTTGCTCTAGTTAGATTATCGTTTGCCTTACGAATATCTTTTACTTCAGTCTTTAGTTCTCCATTTACCCAAATGTGTTGTTCACATTCTTTTTTGAGCAAAGTATTTTCTTTTTCTAGTTCTCTTATTCTGTTGTCAACTTCTTCGCCTATGTTGACTAGCTTGACTTCGTACTTACTCATTTATTTTTCTCCTTTTAAATGTTTTTCTCTAATATCTTCGACAAACTTTAATGCTTGATTAAGCATATGATAATCAGTATTACCCTTCAATGACTCTTGTATACTACAATGTATGTATTCCAACTTTTCATATTCACTCATTTATTTTCCCCTTTCAAAATGAATTTAATTACTTCGTTAGTCCAACCGTTACCAAGTATCTTATATGCTTGACTATTACTAACTGATTTACAATAGTCATCTGGTAACGTTTGCAACCGACAACATTCTTTTACAGTAAGTTTTCTCCAATGTAAAGTATTATCTTCATACGCATTTGGATAACGACCAACTGGCATAGGCGAAACAACTGTATCTTTAGTTAAGGTAGATAGACAACGAGATTTATCTTTATCTGAAACTTCTAACGTCTGTGTCATTGGAATTGACAAATCGTTATCTTTACGTATGCCTTGTTTGTCTAGTCTACGACCAGTAATTGAAGCAGATTTACAAAGTATCTTTGGTTCACGATTGCCACCACCACAAGTGTTTAATGTCGGTGATTTGCCTTCAACTGAATAGACACGTTTGAGTATGTCGTGTCCATTGAGATCAGCTACTCCAACTTGTTTGCAACCATCTCCAAATACTAACTGTCTACGAGATTTTTCAAAATAAGACTTTAAATTACCACCTTTCCAATAGTTCGCATCTAGACAGTATGACTTCTCTCTATCTACACAACCACACTCGATGATGTCTTTGAGTTTGATACCTTTATCTTCTGGTATCTTGAAATCAAAATCAGTTATGTACATTCGTACTCTATTTTGTGCAGATACGATAGATGAGTTGATAATGTACATTTTTAGTTTAGGATTGATCTCTTGTAATGTGTTGACAATAATGTCTTGCCATTCTTTTTTCATTCGCACGTTTTCAAATAATAGTTTGACATTTGGATTGTTTTTATAAATAAGTTTGTATATCTTGACAAACTCGAAAAACAATTTCGATTGAGGATGTTCAAAGTTCAAACCTTTGCCTGCTACTGAAAAGCCTTGACAAGGTGAGCCACAAAGAATGACATCTATCTTGGGCATCCTATCCCAATCCCAAAGATTAAGTATGTTACAGATATCCCCAAGATGTTGCAAATCATCGTGGTTATCGTTAGCTACCTTGATAGCAAACTTATCTATCTCTGATGTAAACCAGTTAGATACTGGTAGTCCTAACTCTTTTACTGCTTGGCGACCTATTTCGCCACCACTACATAAATTAAGCCAATTCATAATATATTTTTCCTTCCTTACAGGGTAAGTTATACAAGTAATTATACCTTGTCAACAAAAAAAAAAGAGCAACCGTGAAGTTGCCCTTTTCTAACATAGGAGAAAAATATGAGAGTTAACGTACACTCTCCTTATACTGATTAACATTCACAGAATATTTCTGACTTAACTTATTTAGTCTAGACATATTATTCTTCTGCCAATCAATACAAGCTTGTTTTGTCTTTGCAACGTAACACGTTATCCATCTACGATAATCTATGTTTTCACCTTGCTTGACAAATTCTTTGTTGAGTAAGCCTATTCTTACTGCTGACAATTTTGAACTGACAACCCAGTTGCCATCACTCCGTTGAGTTATCTCTGTCTTTAATTCGTCTTTTTTCATCGTAAGCCTTATGTAAATCATCTAGATAAAGTTTTACTGATGTCCTTATGATATCAGCGATACTTACTTGCATATTATAGGTTTCTGATTCCATTGTCGAGAACTTTCTTAACTGTTCATAATCTTTTTTTTCAATGGTTAGATTATATGTCATAGTTTCGCTGAATATCTTGTTTGGTCTAGTCATAATGGTGTATCTCCCAAAGGGTTAGCACATGAATACCACAGATTTTAAATTGTGTCAAATTATTTATTTTATTTTTTTTGTTGACAATAAAATTTGCCCGTGATTATATGCTGACAAATATATAGAAAGGGGAAATCTATGAAAGTAAAGGAATTAATTAAAAAACTTCAAGATAAAGATATCAACCAAGATGCTGAAGTTGTACTTAAATCTGGTAAGAGTGGTGATGCTTTTTATTTTGATTTGTGGTTTGATACTTGTCACGATCATGTTGTTGAATTTGAAAGTGACGAACTGCAGGAATTTATAGATGACAAACCCTAGTTGGATAAAAAATTATGTGGGAAATTTACATATTGTACATAACGGGCGTTATCGTGGGGATTGTCCTTTGTGTAGTAAATCTAACACCTTTAGTGTAACTGACAATGGTTTTGAAAGGTTGTGGTATTGCTTTCATGCTGATTGCCACACTAAAGGTTCAACTGGTGTGCAACTGACAAAAGAAAACTCAAAGGTTGCGTTCAAAGAAAAGATAGCTAAACAAGAAACCAGTGATGAGTTTGAGATACCTAATACATTTGTGTCGCTTTCACGTAGCAAACAAGCAGAAGAATACGTAAAAAGAGTTGGATCTTACGAAGCTTACTTGTCTGGATTAGCAGACATACGTTACGACTTGCAACAAGATCGTGTTGTCTATCTTGTCAAAAGTATGAGTAATGGAAGAGTTGTAGATGCAACGGGTAGAAGTTTAACGAATAGAAAACCAAAATGGAGAAGATATGGAAATGATAGACAGCCTTTTATATGTGGCTCAAACAAATTGGCATTACTTGTGGAAGATTGCCCTAGTGCTTGCTGTGTGGCAAATGTTGTTACGGGGATCGCCTTGATGGGGACTACTTTACTTGATGAACATATTGATGTCATTAAACAATTTAAAAAAGTTTATATAGCACTTGACAAAGATGCAACAAGTAAGGCAATATCGATGATGAAGAAGTTACGGAACTACGTTCCAACTAAGTTAATTGTTTTGAACAAGGATTTAAAAGATATGCAAATAGGGGAAAGAAATGAGTTCATCGGGCGTCACATCGATTGACAAACAAGTATTAGGGTTTTGTCTAAACGTTGACTTCTTTAACAAAGTCAAGAACAAGATAGACAGAGCAATGTTTGACAACGAACTCAAAGATATATTTGACACAATAGTCTATTCACATACCAAGTACGAACGAAGTTTGTCTGTGGATGAACTATCTACAATATTTAATGACAGAAATCCTGCAATGCCAGACTCTAGTCGTAGCCGTGTACAGACTATGATTAATGAGTTGGTTGCTCCACAAGAAAGTGATGAATTACATACTGACATTGTAAACAATCTTTGGTTGCGTGATAGAGCTAGACAGATAGGGGAGAAAGCATTAGAGATATTTACTGGGGATAGTGATGAGTTTGGAGAACTTAGGAAGTTAATTGATACAGTTGACGATGGTAGGATAGGCGATAAAACAACCTATACAGTTGTTGACAAAGATTTAAACCAGTTACTTACTGAGGAAGCAGGGGATAACGACTTTCCATTCACATTCAATTTACTTAACGAGAACATCAGAGGTTTAGACAGAGGTAACTTAGGTATCTTGTTTGCACGACCAGAAGTAGGCAAGACAACCTTCTGTTGCTTTTTGGCTGCATCTTACATCAGACAAGGTTTTCAAGTTGTTTATTGGGCAAACGAAGAACCTGCCACACGAATTAAGTTAAGAATAATACAGTCGTATTTTGAACTGACAAAAGAAGAGATGGTTGCAAGACGATTCGAGTTGGTTGAAACGTACAAGAAAGAGATAGAACCTTACTTGGTTATCATGGATTCAGTTGGTACATCAATCGAAGAAGTAGACGAGTATGCCAAGCTAAACAAACCAGACATCATGTTTTGTGATCAGTTAGATAAGTTTCGTATTAAAGGTGAGTACAATCGTGGTGACGAAAGATTGAAAGAAACATACGTGTCTGCAAGAGAGATAGCTAAACGTAATAGTTGTCTTATGTGGGCAGTTAGCCAAGCCAGTTACGATGCACACGACAGACAGTTTATAGATTATGCTATGCTTGACAATTCTAAGACGGGTAAGGCAGGTGAAGCTGATATTATAATAGGGATAGGCAAGACGGGATCAAGTGAAGTAGATAACGTTGTGCGACACATTTGTATATCAAAGAATAAGATCAATGGGTGGCACGGTATGATCAACGCCCAGATAGATATAGTAAGGGGGGTATATTACTAATGTATAAATATGAACACGAAGAAAAGTGTGAAGTTTGTTGGCAAAAATTTATTTTTACAAAAATGTTTTGGATTAAACAGCAGTTGTGTTGTTTTAAATGTTCAATGGAGAAATTAAAAAATGAAAATACTTACCCTAGACGTTGAAACAACACACAAAGAAAAACTTGGGGGTGGCTCAACTGCGTTACCACACTTCGGTAATCGTTTAGTATCAGTGGGTTGGAAGTGGTTGTTAAACCAAGATGTTAACTACGAATTTTTTTATCACAAAGATAGTGACTACAATTATGACGCAAATGTGGCACAAAAAATACAAGATGATCTTGACAAAGCTGACGTTCTTGTTGGTCAAAATATAAAGTTTGATATTACATGGTTACGTGCGTGTGGATTTAAATATGATGGACATTTGTACGATACTATGGTAGCTGAATACCTAAGAGCAAAAGCACGTAAGTGGTCACTAAGTTTGGAGTCTCTTGCAAAACGATACAACGTCAAACAAAAAGAGGTTGATCTGATTACACCTTACTTAAAAGATAAAAAGACATTCTACGATATTCCTGCTGATATTGTAGAGGAATATGGTAAAGCAGACGTGGTTGCAACTGAACAAGTTGCGTTAAAACAATTAGAAGCCTTTGGCTTAACATTTGAGGACTTGTATGAAAGAGACACTGAAACTGTCGTTTGAGATGACAGATACACTATCTAGGATAGAACACAATGGATTAAAAATAAATTTAGATACTCTTGCACAGATAGAAAAAGAGTACGAACAAGAGATGCACACGTTAGAGATTAAGCTACGTGAACTGGCAAAGAAAGCTATGGGTGATACACCTATCAATCTAGCCAGTCCAGACGATAAAAGCATGTTGCTTTACTCACGCAAAGTTAAAGACAAATCACTTTGGTCGATGACATTTAACTTGGGACACGAGATGCGTGGTAACACAATCAAGCCTAAGATGAGAACACGCATGAAAAATACTGATTTTGTTCGATGCGTCAGACAAATGACTGACATCGTATACAAGACGATAGGCAGACAGTGTTCAGATTGTAAAGGATATGGTCGTATTACTATGTACAAAAAAGATGGTACGATGGGTAAGGCTAAAAGAATATGTAAAACTTGCATAGGCAAGGGTGTGGTCTACACTTCAACTGGAGAGGTTGCAGGGTTTAAAATTATACCACGAACTGCAAGAGACACGGCATCAGCAGGGTTCAAGACAGACAAGATTACACTTGAAGATAGGATAACCGAACTTGAGGGGGATGGTCGTGAGTTTTGTGAAGCGTATATAAGATATAATGCTTTGCGTACTTACTTGTCAACTTTTGTGGAAGGAATGAAAAATAATGTTGATGAAAATAATTTCATACATCCAGAGTTTATGCAATGCGTTACAGCGACTGGTAGATTATCTAGCCGAAATCCTAATTTTCAAAATATGCCACGTGGATCAACGTTCGCTATTCGGAAGGTGGTGGAAAGCAGATATCCCAACGGAAGTATTCTTGAGGGAGATTACTCGCAACTTGAGTTCAGAGTGGCAGGATTTCTTGCAAATGATCCGCAAGTTTTTCAAGATGTTTTAGATGGCACAGATGTGCATAGCTATACAGCATCTGTAATTGGTTGCAGTAGACAAGATGCAAAAGCACATACCTTTAAACCTTTGTACGGTGGGGTGAGTGGCACTCGTAATCAGCAGGCATACTATCAAAGATTTAAAGAGAAATATGTACAAGTAACTGAATGGCACAAAAATTTAGAAAAAGAAGCTGTAACAACCAAAATTATTAAATTACCATCGGGTCGTGAATATTGTTTTCCCGATGCTAAATGGACTGAGTGGGGTTCTGCAACCAATCGTACTGCCATTTGCAACTACCCAGTTCAAGGATTTGCAACGGCTGATCTGCTACCCATTGCGTTAGTCAGACTAGATAAGCAAATGAGAAAATTAAATATGAAGTCTGTTATCTGCAACACAGTACATGATTCTATTGTACTTGACGTGCATCCCGATGAAAAAGACCAAGCAATTAAAGTTTTAAGTGAAGCTATGTTATCACTACCCCAAGAGACAAAACGTAGGTATGGTGTAGAATACAACATGCCAGTGGGTATAGAATTAAAAATAGGTAAAAATTGGCTTGACTTGAATGAAGTAAGTCTGTAGGCTTAAATTACATTAACCTTAAATAAACAGAAAAGGAAACATTTATGGATAATAATACACTACAAACCATGTCAACTGAAATGGATGATATCGTCAATACTTTTGGTACTGATGAAAATGCTTTTATGGAGTTGACTGGTCAAGGTTCAATTCAGAGATCGAAGGAAGGTCTATCTAGATTGAACATTAACTACGATACAGAAACAGAAGATGGCGTAACGTTAACACGTGGCAATTGGAAGATGATGTATGAAGGCGATATGGTTTACGCCAAAGAAGTATCTATTAGACCAATACTCAGAACTTTTGAGTGGAGTCATTACGATGCAGACGAGGGAGTGTTTTCCTGCAAGTCTGTACAGAAACCAACTATGTCGGGGGATTTTCCAGACACAGAGGGTGGCAACAAATGTGGTAGACTCCCACAAGAAGAAGAAGAAAAGCTCAAGGATGATGATCCAATCTACCTTAAATCAAGGGCTGCAGTATGTAACCAAGTCTTGTACTCCAAGATCAGTGGTAAGTTTACTAAAGCCAATGGTGACGAGGTAGAGGTAAGTGAGCATCCTGTTGTTGCATATTTTAAAAGATCTGGGTTTTTACCGATCAGAAATTTTATAGACAGTCTTACTAAGCAAAAGAAGATTATGCAAAAATGTTGGATTACCCTAAAAACAGATAAAAAGAAAAGGGGTTCGGTAACATATTATGTACCTATTCCAACACTCAGCCACGAAGTAGACATCAAAGACGAAGATAAAGAGTTGATGAAGAAGTTTGCTGAGACTGTTAAGGCACACAATCAAAATGTGCTTGAACAGAGCAGAGACGTCGGGAAGCTTCAAGTTACACAAGCTGACGACACATTGGCAAACGATTTCAATGCTGCTGCTGTTTAAAATCCAAGAGTACATGGAACGTGCAAGTAGGGGGGAAGTTAATATTCCCCCCGAAAACGTTTTAGAGTTTGCAAACGATTGCAAAAACTCAGTTACTGTACAGCTTAACAAAGAAAAAAGCTACAGACTAAGAATGTCTGGGTTAGGCAGACCAGTCTGTCAACAGTTATTAGAGAAGAATGGCATTGAACAAGAAGTACAATACAATTCTCTACTTAGATTTTTATTTGGTGATATCATAGAAGCAATAGCTGTTTTAATATTAGAACAAGCAGGTGTAGATATTGTCGCAAAACAAAAGCCAGTTAAACTAACAATAAACGGTGCAGAAGTTACTGGTACATTAGATTTAATTATAAGAGACGAAGCGGGACAAGAGAAAGTTTGGGATATTAAGTCTGCAAGTGAGTGGGCATATAAATTTAAATACACGGGTTATGGTGGGTATGATAAGATAAAAGAAGATGATCCATTTGGATATATCATGCAGGGTCATCTGTATGGAGAAGCAACGGGATTACCGTTCGGTGGGTGGATTGTTGTCAACAAATCAAGTGGTGAGATAGCTGTAGTTGAAGCACCAGAGTGGCAAGAGCAAGACAGAAAAGAATACCTTGAAGATGCAAAGAAGCGTGTTCAATTCCTAAATAGACCATTTAAAGAATTTATTGTACCTTACAAAGATGAGTTTGAAGAATACAAAGGCGAAAGAACGGGCAACAAGCTTATGCCAAAGCCTTGCAACATGTGTGGGTTTAAAAGTTATTGTTGGAAAAATGCAATCTTGCACGATAGAATTACATCGAAAGCCAAACAGCCACCACAAGTTTGGTACACAAGATTAAAGAAGAAAGAATTATAATGCCAGTTATATACACACGAAATTACATGGCAGACTTAATGGAATTAAACGAGGATATGTACCACGTTTATATAGACTCCCACGTGGAGACTGGCGGTGGGAGAGAAGTAGTTTTTTTGCGTCAACATGAAAGAGGTATTCCCCTTACTCTTCGTGAAAACTTTTCAAAGAACGGCTCTCTCACTTCCAAGACAGAACAACGAGATATAGTAAAGATAGAAAATGAATTTCAAGTTATTAGTCAAGCACTCGGGTATGGTAAAGTAGTATGTTTTCCGATGTTCCCCCTAACAATTCAACTTATTACAATAGAAAAACAATCTCCCAGACTGGCAGGGTACGTAAACAAAAGGATTCAATCACTGGGATTGAAACTGAAAGATATATGAAGTACAGATCTAAATTTGAATTAGAACTGGCAAGAGTTCTTGCACGTCATAAAGTAAAGTTTGAGTATGAATCAAAAAAGTTTATTTATATACCTAAACCTAGAACGTACACACCCGACTTTTACATACCCCAAACAAATATTCTTATTGAAGCAAAAGGACATTTGGATAAAGCAGACAGAGTAAAGATGGTGTTAGTGAAAGAACAACATAAAGATTTAGATATACGTTTTGTATTTATGAACGCAAAGAACAAGATATATAAAGGTAGTAAAACAACCTATGCTGATTGGTGTTACAGGTATGATTTTATTTGGGCAGAAAAAACAATACCTATGGAGTGGTTGAAAAATGGCAGATGATAAGATAGAAAACTTTATTAAAGAAATGGGGTTGGCAAAGGGCAATTATTATATTATCTTGCAAGATGTTGGCAATGATAAGTTTAAAATGATGGCTTACGATACAACAGGCAATACCTATAAGACCGAAAGAGATCATTCGGTTGCATCTGTAATGCACGAAGGTTTAGTGGGGTTGCTTACAACGAAAGGCGAAGATTTGTTTAATCTGGGTTATTCTGAATTGGCATATAGATATTCAACGGGTAGAATGTTTGATGAAATATTAGATGAAGTAGATAAACACAAAGAAGTAAAATATAGAGATAATGTAATAGAGGTTGATTTTGGCAAAGATAGATGATACAGATATAGAACCAGAACGTTATTACGACTGGATCGGTTGGCATTTAAGAAAAGAAAGAAAGAAACAAATGGAGAACGGTAAATTAGAAACGGATATGGTTAACCATCCACCACACTACAATCAAGCAGGTATTGAAGCCTTAGACGCAATTATGGCGGCCACAAATGAAGGTAGTGAGTATTATTTACAGGGCAATATAATAAAGTATCTTTGGAGATATAGGTACAAGAATGGATCTCAAGATCTGGAAAAAGCCTTGTTTTATTTAGAAAAGATGATTAAGGTAGTAAAAAATTTAGAGGAGAATGATAATGTCAATATCAAATAGCTTACCTACCTCTTATCAACAATTCATACATAAGTCACGTTATGCGAGGTGGCTTGATGACGAGGGGAGAAGAGAAAACTGGCACGAAACTGTAGATAGATACATTTCGTTTATGGAAAAGGCACTTTTAGAAAAACACGGTTACAAGCTCTCTGAGGGCGATAAAGTCCTTATGACCGAGTACATAACCAATTTAAATGTTATGCCCTCTATGCGGGCGTTTATGACGGCAGGAGAAGCACTTGAAAGGGATAATGTGTGTGGTTACAACTGTAGTTACCTTCCTGTAGATAATCCACGTTCTTTTGATGAAGCTATGTATATATTGATGTGTGGAACTGGAGTAGGATTTTCTGTCGAAAGAGAAAATGTAGATAAACTACCCGTGATTAGTGAAAGTATGCAAAAGTCTGATGTTGTTCTTGTTGTTGATGATAGTAAAGTAGGATGGGCAAAGGCGTATAGGGAGTTGATTGCTTTACTTTATTCTGGGATGATACCTTCTTGGGATGTGTCGAAAGTAAGACCCGCAGGAGCAAGATTGAAAATTATGGGGGGTAGGGCATCTGGTGCAGACCCATTAGTTAATCTATTTGAATTTACTATTAATAAATTTAAAAGTGCAAAAGGAAGAAAGTTGTTTCCTATTGAGTGTCACGATATTATGTGTAAAGTTGGAGAAGTTGTTGTTGTAGGGGGAGTTAGACGATCTGCTCTAATTAGCTTATCTAATTTGAATGATGATCAAATGGCACATGCTAAATCGGGAGAGTGGTGGAACGCAAATGGACAGCGATCCCTTGCAAACAATTCTGTTGCTTACAAAGGTAAACCCGCTATGGAAACTTACATGAGGGAATGGTTAGCTTTGTACGAGTCAAAGTCTGGGGAACGTGGTATGTTCAATAGGCAGGCTGCAGACCATCAAGTGTCGAAGAACGGTAGACGGGAAACGGGGTATATGTGGGGTACAAACCCATGCTCAGAGATTATACTCAGACCTTATCAGTTTTGTAATTTGTCAGAGGTTGTTGTGAGAGAAATGGATGATCTAGCTACCTTACGAAGCAAAGTAAAAGTTGCAACCATGCTTGGTACATTTCAATCTACCTTAACTGATTTGAAATACATACGTAAGATTTGGAAAAAGAACACAGAAGATGAAAGATTGTTAGGAGTTTCCTTGACTGGAATTATGGATCATAATATACTATCTAAAACAACTGATTCAAAGATTTGGTTACAAGAGATGAAACAGATAGCAATAGATACAAATAGAGAGTACGCTGACGCAATAGGTATACCTCAATCTACTGCTATAACTTGTGTTAAGCCAAGTGGTACAGTATCACAACTTGTTGATGCTGCGTCGGGTATACACGCTAGACACAATGATTTCTATATAAGAACCGTACGTGGGGACAACAAAGATCCCCTAACAGAGTTTATGAAAATGGAAGGCATACCTAATGAGCCAGACGTAATGAAGCCAGATAGCGTAACTGTCTTTTC
>VTLG01002399.1_pt1 | contig 33248 bp, 58 predicted proteins | sample 4694571 | NCBI WGS metagenome assembly VTLG01 (sample SAMN12604809, study PRJNA352737) | marine metagenome | biome: ENVO:00000447; feature: ENVO:00000209|ENVO:00000569|ENVO:01000036; material: ENVO:00002151; isolation source: viral sequences binned using virsorter ...
TGAAATACTAGAAGGTTCTAGATTTAAAGCTATGGATAATGGATGGGGAGGTTGTGGAGATTGGGAATATGATGATATTCACGAAGTTGATGAGGATGAAGCTAAAGAAAATGGTTTTGATGAGTGGGAAGAGGAGGATTTTAAAAATGACTGAGAAATTACCAGTATGGAAAATTTATAGAAGTCACTTTATTTCATGGAGATATGAAGGCTGTTCTGACGATATAGAAGATCTTGATTTTTCAAGCGAAATTATTGAGAGCTTAAAAAAATATGGTAAGTATGAGTTCACACTAACTGCAGACAACATCATCCATGAACTAGGTTATATGCCCTGTGATCTCATAGAAAATTTAGAAGAAGTATCTCCTGAAATTGAAGATGATGAAGTTTGTCCTTTAGCTGAAAAGTTTGAGGTGGAATGGCTATGATGAATCAAAAAGAACAAGAAAAATTCAATAAAGCTAGTGAACAAATTTTTCATTACTATGATCTAGCTTATGGAAGAATTGCTTTAGGGCAATTTATGGAAGCTATTGAAAAATATCCTGATTTAAAACTTAAGGACATTTATGATTTGCTGTATGACGAAGATGAGGAAGATGAGGAGGAAGACTAATGGCTAATTATCAATTTACTGTCACACAAACAGGAATCATTTGTGTTGAAGCTGACTCTGAAGAGGAAGCTAGAACAATATTAGAAACCCGCATAAACCACTTCTACGTTATTACTGATAATGGTGAAGCACCAGCAGATGATAGCTGGGAAGTTGGTGAAATCTATGACATTATCGAGGAGGAAAACTAATGAACATTTCACTTAATCAAAAAGAATATCAAGAACTAATCGAATTAATTTATTGGGCAGTTCTTAGAGAGAATATTAATTACAATGATGATTTTAAAAGTATGTGCAATGCTGTGAGAACAGCAAATGGTTCAACTTTAGAAGGATGGGATCCACTATTCTCTGAAGATTTTACGGAGGATGACTAATGGATTCATTTATGCACAAACATCAAGCTGCACTTGATAGTCAAAGAGAGGAAGCTGCAATCAACTGGAGATTTCCAAAAGATGATGAAGAAGAAATAGAAGATAAAGACTTCCCTTATGAGGAGGAGGATTATGAAGAATTTATTTGATTCTGGAATTTGTGTAGATTGTGGTAAACCTTGCCATCTTGGAAGTGGTAGGGGTTTTAATAAATATGCAGTTTACACAGATGAATATGAAGGTTGGAGATGTGGAGAATGTGCAGAAGAATTAGACAATCTATTTGAAGAATTAAAAGGAAGCTAACTTTGTTTAGCTTCTTTTAAAAATCGGTGTATTGCCTCTCTAATTAAAAAACCAACTGACATACCAGAACGTGTCAGTTTTTTTAATTCGTCATATTCCTGGGAATCGACACTTACACTTATTCGTTTTAGCTTTTCTACTGTCATAATGAATGGCAAACTTATACCATAATACTAGCACATGGATATTTTTCAACTATGAATGGCAATCAAAAGAAAAAGAAAAGAACCAAAAGAAAAAGAAATATAATATAAGTAAGTAAATTTATAATATATATATTAATAATATATATATTTATATATAAATAAGGAAAAAACTTTTTGTTGACATAATAAATTAATAGAATTACACTTACATACAAAGACATAAACTTATGCCAAAAGAAAAACTTACGTTGTATTTAGAGCCAGAACAAATTGAATGGCTGAATTTACAAACAGATGAAGAAAAAAAAGTATCTACTGTTGTTAGAAACTTGATTAGAAAAGCTATGAAAGTTAAATCAAGAAAGAAAAATGATTCTGTGCCTATGGATATATATGGATTTAACACAATTACACCAGATTTAATACCTGATGATTTAAAAGATTGTGCTGATTTAATTGAAGAATGGTGGCCTATAAGAAAACAAAAAGGTGCAATCAACTCCACAAAGGTCGCTAACCGCATCTTTGATAAACTCAGGTCATTTCCATCACAGGATAGGAAAAAAGCTCTTGAGAACGCAATTACGGCTGGCTGGAAGGACATATATGAACTTAAGAAGGGTTACAAACCAGAAGAACCAAAAAATAATCATCCAGCATCAAGAGTATTTACAGCAGAAAGGGGGTTTGAATGATGAAAAATTTATCTACAGGTTACACATGGGATGAAGCTCCTCATCATCTTAAACAAGCAGCATTACATTTATCTTATGCTTTAAAAATAGATAAGATTGAAGCATATCAATTGTTGTTAGAGAAGATAGATTTCAAGGATCTTAAAAATGCTTTAAGCACCACAGAAAAAAAAGGGTCTTGGACAGTTGAAGGTGTTATGGCTGAATATGATGAAACAGGCAAATTATCAAGACGTAAGAAAGCGTTTATGAAAGAAGTATATTTAACTGCGGTAAAGGAAAAACAAATAGAATTTGACAGAGAGTTCTATAACTATTTAGGAGATATTCGATAATGCAAAAACTATTTGATGCTTCAGTTCTAGCTTTACTCAGAGATGGTATTAAAAAAGGCTACTGGAGTCTAGAAGATTTAGACAAGCCACCCCCAGGATGGACAGAATGTGTAAATAACACCAAAGGTAACAAAGCATTTCCGCAAGGTTACCAAGGTGTCAAATACAAAAATCTTGCTAGGGTAAAGACACCCAAACCAAAACAGGAGAAAGTAGAACTTACTAATCCAAAAGACCTTCCAACTTTAGATTTCTAACAATGAAAACCTTCCAACTACTAAAACCACTTCCCATCAAAAGAGATGAGAAAAATCATAAATATGTAAATATCGAAACAAAGCAATGGATGTCATATTCAACTACTGAAGTGTGTAGTGAACTGACAGAAGAAGATAAAGAAAACATCGAGAAATGGAGATCACAATGGCAGCCCAGAGGAGAAAAATGTCATGAGTGCCTAGCTGAACATATGTTGGGTAATGGCAAAATTGATCCTGATGAATATGGTGCATGGGTTGAACCTTTACTTCAACATGAATTGTTTACACATTTTGAACCGATGGCTATTGAACATATGATGGCTATCCCAAATAAATCAGTTGGTGGTCAACTTGATCTGCTTGGTCGAGATACTAAAACTAACCAGATAAGATTGATTGATTTAAAAACAAAAAGCAATTGTAATTACTTCATGCGAAAGAGAAAAAAAGATGGTCTTTTATATATTGAGGATCTTGATATGTACTGGAAAGAACCTTACTCAACTGATAAACAACTTGGTTGCTATGTTGAAATGTTGAGATTAAACTACGATTTAAGACCAGATGTATGTAATACGATTTGGGCATTTGAAGGTAGATGTATTATGAACATTGATCAACCAACAGAAAGATGTGAAGCTGCATGGCAGAAAGCATGGGAAAAATTTGAAGCAGAACAGGAGTTGTTTTGATTGGATTACATACTTAATGTCTCAGGGGATGAGCTAAAACTTATCCGTGCATCTCTTGTAAATTTTTCTAGATCATTATCAATCTCACAACAGGCAGACTTTAGTCCTTTAATAGCTGAATTAGATGATTGTTTCTTATCTATAACAGAACAGAAAAGATTACAATTACAATCTAAAATTAATAAAAAGTGGATTATCAGAAAGTGAAGTGTCTTTATCAGGAACTTGATCGAAGAAAAAAATATTTGATCACAAAATTACAAAATGAGATTGCAACACTTGAATGGCAATGGTTTCAAAGAGAAATATCAGATAAAGAATATTGTGTACAATTTGAGGACAAACAAAGACGTATTCGAGAGTTGCAGGGATGACTAATCCAAATAAAAGAAAAGGAGATAAAGCAGAAAGAGAAGCAGCAGAACTTTTAACAGAAGTTACTGGTTTTGAATGCAAAAGAAATCTTGCAGCAGGAATACCAGATGATGTTGGAGATATTTATGGCATACCAAACTGCGTAATACAAGTGGCAGATTATAAAGATAAATCCAGAGCCTGTTTAGTAAAACCCAGGGAGGTAGAAACTCAAAGACAAAATGCAGGTGTAGATTTCGTTGCCAGTATGGTTAGATTTAGAGGAGGTCAATGGAGAATGGTCTTGACTCCAGAACAATTCAACACATTATTACAAGCTGCCTTGCAGTAAACATTATATAAGTGTAATATAATTTTCAAGTAAACTATTTTTACTAATGACCACTAAACAACCTTCAACACTAGTTGAAGCACTTAATGCTTTTCAAAAAGAGCATCATGCTGCTGGAAAGGATGGAACTAATCCTTTTTTCAAAAGCAAATACACAACATTGGCTCAAGCATTGTTGGCTATTCAACCAGCAACAGAGTTTGGTCTTTGTCATACACAATTGAATGATTATGTAATTACTCCAGAAGGAGAGGTTATTACAATACTCATTACAAAACTAATGCATACTTCTGGTGATGAACCTCTAATCAGTAAGTATCCTGTTCCAAAAATTCCTCCAAACGTCAAAAATGTTCATCAGGCTCAAGGAGAAGCACAAACCTATGCTCGTAGATATGGATTACTTTCTGTCTACGGATTAGCTAACGATGATGATGATGGTAATTCATTAACGAAAACACCACCACCAAAAGTTGGTGTAGGTAATACTCGTACAAAACCAAATGAAAAACCAGAACCAACTTCTGTGTTACAAGGATTGCCTGACCCCATTTCTAAAGAGGCAAAACAATCTATTATGAGTGAACTTAAGGAACTAAGTGAAACAGATCCAGATGCAACTAAGAAAATCTCAGAAGCATTTAAAAAAGAGTTCAATGTTCCTAAATTAAGTGGTTTCATTACAGAAGCTAGACATGGCGAATTTTTAAGTCATGCTATATCAAAGATAAATGGAACTGCATGACAACAGAAGAAGCTGAGTTCTCTGGTCATTTAATCATGAAACAACTTGAACAAAGACGAGCAGAACGCAAGAAAGATTGGAACAGAAACGTATTTGGGGTGCGTACAAATGATGATCTTGCTTCTAAACTTCGAGAACATTGTAAGTCGAACAATCTCTCAACTAATCAATTTTTAAACAACTTACTCAAAGATTTTTTTAATTATGGCTGATTTTAATCCAGCACTTCCATTACCAATTAAATGGAATATAGCGGATGATCGTTTTAACGAAGGACAACAAGTGTTGAGTTTAACAATTCCTGTTGACTCTGTTACTCATCTGATAGATCATTTACAAAACCTTGTAAATACAAAAGCAAAAGAAGGAGAAGTATATGACTTTGCCAAAAAAGAAAAAGTTAAAACTCAATGTGTGCAAATCTACTCTAAAGCGATGGATGGACCATACGGAGTATTTGGCAACATTAATCCACAGAAAATTGACACAGGAGTAAATGAAGAACTTCCCTTCTAGATGTAAAGATGAATATTTAGTTAAAGATCCAAATCTAAATATTCACTTTAAAATAAGGAATGGTGTACGCTACTGGCTTACACCTACTCCTTTAAACTATAAAAAATGACACCAGTTAAAAAATCTATAATTAAGTTACGCAAACTAAAAGACATAAGACGTAAAAACTTAGAAAGAAATTTCCTGGAAATTCAAATGAAAGGACAGGATCATTATGTTTTTATTAAGGATAATGGCAAAGCACAAGTTATTTATGATGAAGGTCGTTGGGTTACAGAACATATAAGAACTGCCGTGCTTAAATTTAATTATGAGATTGACAAGATAGATAAATTATTAATTAAAGATTTTACTGATGAAGAAATTAGGGAATACGAAAAAACTTCTTTATCGGATTAACTGATTTTTTCTTCTCTTTTCTCATTTCCATTACAACACGATTAGCTTCTAATTCTATAAGTCTGTTTAATAAAGATGCCATAAAAATATCTTGATCAAACTTTTTTCTAACCATATGTGTGCAATATCTTTTAATATCAACCAAATTGTCAGTTTTCATTATTTCTCTACATTGTATTTCAATTTCTAGTTCCAACTCTGGAGGTGCTGGTTCTATGTCAATGTTTAAGAATTTTGTAATTTTCATGTTAGAGGAAAAAGTTGTTGTTCTAAAATTTCAACTGCTTTATCATCAAGTGTATTTGTAGTTTGTTTAGCTATTGATTTCAATAAATCTATGACTAATCTCTTAACAGCAGTTGTTGTTAAAAAGGTCATCAAAATTGGTTTTAGTATCTTATACATAAAATAAATATGTGTTACTTTCCAAACATAGCTAAATTGCTAGTATTAGACAAGAATCTTTACTTTTATGGTTGAAGAGAAAAAGAAAAACGCTTTCCAAAAACTTAAGGAAGGTTTAGACGACAAAGAAGAACAACTTGCAATTATTAGTTTATTTGTCAGATTGGGTGTTGTCGTTTGGAGTGGTTTTATAGTAACTCTAAACTACATTTCAATTCCAGGATATAGTTCAGAACCCAAAGACATCACGTTTCCTGCTTCGCTTCTAACGGGAGCACTCGCAACATTCGGTTTAGAGGGATCTAAAAAAAGTAGTAAGAAAGACGATAAAGTTGCAATGGGAGAGAATATGATTCAAACTATAAGGGTAGTGACTCCAATTAAAATCGAGGGAGCAGAAGTAATCGACCCTAAACCTAAAAAATGAAAAAACTACTTCCATTTCTATTTCTTGTATCCGCACCAGCTTATGCGGACATGAATCACTCCATATCATCCAGTGTAAAGTTTGAGTCTCTTTCAGCAGCTAGTACGGCTGATAAGATTGGCTCGTCATACAGCATAAGCGGTAACAATGTAACTACTGTGGATTCAAATTCAGCAGCTACAATAGGCGGTTTCGGATCTGTGACTTCGGGGGTTCCGAGTATTTCGTTTCCCTCTGCCACGCAAGCGACCTCGGGAGAAGCCTTCAGTTTCGCACAATCCTATGTGGAAGGAGATGGCACACCAGGTAGTGCAGTTACAGTAGGCACTGTGCCAAACTTTAGTGATCTAACATCAACTTCTGCTGGAAGTGTAGGAACAGCAGCAGTGGCCATAGATAATCACACTATTACGATGACACCAGGAACAGGAACGGGTATCGTAATGACAGGTCAGTTTGTCGTTGATCTTACTATCGAATGAGGAGGTTACTTCTTCTTGGCTTTGTTATATCTGCTCCTTGTTACGCTGTGCCAGTTATACCTAATTTTACGCAGGGTAGTTCCACCAGTCGAACCGAAACTACCACAAATATTACAGAGACTATACGAACAACAGAATATAATTCTGGGTTTCTCTATTCAGTTACAGGATCAGGAATACAGCATGACGGATCTTCTATTACTCCAGCAGCTACCTCTGTTAGTGAAACAATAAACGGAACTACTCATACATGGCAGGGATTAAATCTAGATCAAAGACCAAACTGGACTCAAACAAATCAGGGAGATGCTTTTCAATTTACAGAAGTTTATCAAGCACCTGGAATGGAATCTGTAACCGACATAACTCGCACGATCCAAAGTACAAGCGTAACAGATACCACAACTATCTTCTCGCAATAAGTCTTATAGGTAATCCTGTATTTGCTAATGTGTCAAACACCAGTGCTCCAACAGCGAGTGCGTCAGGCAGTGTATCGAATTTCGCCACGCAAGTGCTTGGGGGTCCAATGGTAGAAAATATGTACGGAAATAATATTAAATGTTCTGGACCGCAGATGACCGTTAGCCCATTCGTCACCACTTCGTTTAACCAAAAGCGACCACAAGACTACATATATAGTACTCCTGTGTATGATCCAACAGACGCAGATGAAGATGGTGTGCCAGATAACCCAGGAAATGTACTCTACTATCAAGAAAACTACAGTGGTAATAAAGATTCTTTAGGACTTAACTTTGGATTTGCACTTACATTTAATATTCCACTAGACAATAGATTTCAAGATTCTTGTTTAGATGCAGCACAAACACAAATTAATTTACAAAAACAAGAATTAAACGCAAAGATGCTCAACTATGAAATAGCCCGTTTAAAAAATTGTGGAGAGTTGATGTTAGCTGGAATTTATTTTGATCCTTCAAGCAACTTCGCAAAATTATGTGAAGGAGTAATTGTTTCACCACCCCCAAATCAAGTTATACCGCACACTCATAAACTGAAGTAGACAACCCACGGGTTTAAGTCGTCTACCAAAATAATTATAAAGTAGATAAGCCCCTTCCAAGTAACTTATCTACTTTAGGCTAAATCTCACAGCCAAATTCATTATATCAAATATTCTGATTTTGTAACATATATAATATATATTTGACATATAAATAATATATATGTAATGTAAGGAAGTCCGTTAAGGATGTAAACACTCAAACCGCAAAGGTAAAAAATCATGGCATTTGTCAATTATCAAGTCACAGTAAGTGGCCTCTCTGGACTTCTTTGTTCAAACGTAGAAAACTCTGATCCATTAGGTGAAGGAGCAAAACAAAAAGCATATTTTTCTAGTAAAAAGAAAAAAAATGATGAAGATCATCTTTGCCTTCGTGCATTAGATTGGGTCTTTTCTGGATATTGGAAAAACCAAGGTACAGTAAAAATTCACGAAGCCAAAAACTCTGTAGAATTTCATGGCTTCTCTGATCCATATATGCCAGGTGCTAACTTCTTGCGTTGTCTAAGAAACGCTGCTACAAAATGGAAGTTAGGTAAAGACGTTCTTCGTTCTGTTGTTGTCACTAATGATCCACTTATTGAATATCAGGGATCAAAAGATGCTTTAGAAATGTACACAAAAGATCAAAATTACTTTTCTAACACAGCATTTACATCAAGAGGTGTCTGGGTTCAGAGATTACTATTTCCAGATTGGAAATGTACTTTTGAACTTATGGTTGACGATGAGATATTAAGTGTATCTCAACTAAATAGAATCATTACTATGGCTGGAAAAGCTGAAGGATTAGGTACATGGCGACCTAGATTTGGTAGATTTTCTGCATCTGAACTAGTGGAGATTGATGATTAATGGAAAATCCAAGAATTGACGGAATAGATTGGAGAAATCTTCAAAAAGGAGATAAAATTTCCAAAGAAAAAGTTCTTGATTTTTGGAATATACATTTCAAAGATAAACCTTGGGATGAACGTACAAGTTTATTACAAGTAAAAGGTTGTCTAGAAAAACTAAGGGAAGGTATCAACCGACCCTTAGTAATCAGACAAAGAGATTATGAACTTTTTGTACTAAAAGATTTTGAAGCTGTTGATTATTTAGCAGCACAAGCAAACTCTGGTATTAGAAAACATCGTAAACAAACAAGAAGAATGTTTACTCATATTGATCAAGCTAATCTAGATAAAGCTAAAAAACGTGATCTTGAAACTAAACAAATTCATCATGCGTTTATAGCTGCTGCTGCCGATGGTGCTAGAAAAGAATCATTGCAGTTGCAAAGAAAAGGAGAGAGATTACCTAAGTCTTTGATCGAAAAATCAGGTTTTAAAAAATCTTCGTAGCGTTTCAACACACCTCGGTTTGGCTCTCTTCGTATCCCCGTAAAACGTCTCCCCTCATTGTATTTCAATCGTTATGGGTGTTACGATAAACCCTTCTCAACATCTCTTGTAGGTGCAAGAACCAAAGAGATGATTCACATTTCTTTTCGATTAGCCGTAACTCTCTGTGGCTCTCTGTCGATCAACTTTCAGCTTCCATCATGCTGCTTATTGTCACTCGTAGTGGTGCATCTCTATTTGCCTCAAATCAATCGTTGTAGGTATTACGTTAAACCTATCTTAACATCTCTATAACTTAACAGGTTTGCGAGATGACCACGTTTCTTTTCGATGAGGCGTAACTCTCTGTGGCTCCAAACAAATCAGATCGTTTCTTTATCATTCCGCTTTTTGTCACTCGTTGTGCTTCTTCTCTATTTGCCTCACTTCAAACGTTGTAAGTCTTACGATAAACTTTCCTCAACATCCTTCTGGGTTAATAGCCTTGAAAGATGATAATTCGCCTCAGTTCTTTTCGGAGCAAGTTGATTTACCGCAAATCTTCACGCTTTGATGTGGCTCACGGCAACTTGGTTCGATTTCGTACATTTCTTTTCGACTTGACTCAAACGTTATGAGTGTTACGACAAACTCTTCTTAACACCTTTGATACTTAATAGGTTGACAAGGTGATTGATCCCGCTCTTTTTGATTCTTTTCGACTCATTTCCATAGTTATGTTGCTCTTTGTCACGTTTTGCAACTCCAATCCTAACACCTTGATTTTTGACATCTCGATTCCACTCAAACTACTGCCACTCGCTACATTTCTTTTCGACTTATGTCAATTCAATCGTTGTCAGTTTACGATTAAAACTGTCTTTAACACTTCTATGACTTAATAGGTTTGCGAAGTGACATTTCCTCGTCTTTCATGTCCACTCGACTCTCACTCATTCCTAACATCGTATTGCATTCGTCTGACGTTTCATCTCTATCTGGCTCAAATCCATCGTTCACACTTCACGATTAAAAGTGTCTTAACACCTCTATTACTGAATAAGTATGCGAGGTGAAAACCGATGCGTTTTATTTCTGTGTAAATTATTGCTCCGTGGTTCCATGTTCTTCGGTTCTTCTAAACTCACCTCCTTGCCAATTATTTCTATTTCTTGTGATTCGTTTCTCTATGATTCGATTTGATTCAAATCAATTCAATCGTTTAAGGTCTTACGTTAAACCTTTTTAACACCTCTAGGATTTAATCGTCTGCGAGGTGACTACGGCTCGATTCCGACACTTCTCATTTCCAGCTTGAATCGACTCACCTCAACCTTTATCATCGTATGGTTTAGCCTTTCGCCGTCTTTCGCCTTATTGCCACTCGAATCGATTCATTTGTGACTTACTTCAAATCAATCGCTTGCCAGTTCCACGATTAAGAACTGGTATCTTTTTTCTTTGAAAGTTTTTTAATTATATTTTTTACTAAGGGTTTGACAATATTAAGGAGTAATGGAGTAGTGGCAGCAACAGTAGCAATAGCAGCAGCACTAATAAGCTGTGGAGGATTCGGTATGTATTGCTCGATGAATTTAACGTCTTCATAGAGAGTTATACATTCATTACCATCTTCGCTTCTTTTATGACCAATAACACGCTCTAACTTAAATTCGTTACGATAATCGCCAACTCTTTGATCTTTTGATCCTGGACAGGCAATAAAAAGTGGATCATCTTTATCTTTCTTTGGTTCGTATTTTGGTGGCTCTACTGTAGGCTGAACAAATTCTTGTTCTTGATTTTGGGGGGTTTCTGATTGGGTATATACAAATTCGTTGGGGTTATACTGCAAAGGTTCAAAACTAGGAATACTGAAGTTACCACATTCTGTATATGTGCCATATTCATCTTTATCACTATCAATAAGACTTGTTAGGTTATTTCTATGTACTCTTACACAACCAGGAATATCAACTATAGGTTTACTAATTTTATTTAATGTTGGTACTTCAGTTTTCCATATAGGTATCTCATGTATCTCTACCTTGCGTATGTCAAAACGAGGAATATCAATCGTAGGCATCTCTTCGTTTATAGACCTCTACATAAGAATCACATTTAGGACAAGAAAAGTTACTTACCATTGAATATTCTTGATATAAAACAGGTTGAAAATCCTCTTCTATATCTGCATCAGCACCCCAAATTAGTTCAGTTTTACAATGCCAGCAATTCATATTTTTGATTCACCTAATGTTGGAGGTAATGGTAAAGATGGACCAGTAAGATCAGGTAATCCTTTTTCTAATACTTTAGGCATCATTCCTTGAACATTACCAAGGATCTCATTCATAACTCGGCTCTTAAAATTTTCAGATGTTAAATACCTGTAACCAAAGTATGCTCCACCACTCATAGAAGCTACCATTACAAATGAGATAATACTCAAAACATTAGCTATTTTTTGAAACATGATAAAATTTGCTGTGATAAAAGCTATGTCAGTAATGAGCATAGCTGTTCTATTGCTAATTATAGGATTATCGCCTTTGTATGTCACCATGAGCCTTATGACAAGACAAATGCAGCATAAAACTAATTAATCTTTTTTAACTTTTTCTAATTCTGGTTTTTTAACAACTAAACCATGATTACTTTCACCTGCAACAATTTTTGCTGCCTCTTTAATACCTAAGATTGCACCTTCCAATCTATCAATATTTCTAGCAGATTCTATAGAAACTTGATCTGCTTTTAACTTTTGTTCTCTACAGTTTTGTAGTTCTAAAGTAAATTTTTGAATTAATGCAGCCAATGGTGCATCATCTTCTATTCTTTCCATAATTTAAGTGTTGTAAGGGGTTTCACCTAGTATAGCGGTATCCCACTGTTTGACTAATTCATCAGTGGTTGTTGCTGAATCAATAGCTGAAGCAGCAGGAGCATCACGCAATGCCTGTTTCTTTGAAACTATTTCTGTAGTATCTGCTGAAGTTTCTTGTGCTTTTTGAAATTCAACATCTAAAGCCTCAAGCTTTGGCTTTCTTGCTAATCGTATTTTGTCTTTATGAATAGCTTTAGCTTTAGTCATATCAATAGAAAAGTTTTTGTGCATATCTATAACCCCGCCCAATACGCTTCAGATCCAATACCTTGACCATCTGGATTTTCTATTTCAACTGTCCATGCGTTTCTAAAATTACGATCAGCAGGTAATTCTGAAGCATCACAGATAAAATAATCTTTACCTGCTGGAACATCTTTTTTACAGACATCTTCAAAAGGTAATTCATCTGATGGAGTGATAACACATACAGTGCCATCATCATCTTTGTAAACAATTTTTTTTGTTGTTTCGGTGGCCATAAAAACTATTTTTTTATAGAATACTAAAAATTTTATTATCTTGCAAACATTAAAGTAGCAATATGAAAATCACCAAAAGTTGAACCGCATCTCACACCAGAGGTATTATATTGAATTGGGTTACTACCAAAACCACCCTGAGAAAAGACAATAAATGGAGCAAGACTATTGGTCTTGTCATAAGCACCTATAGTCGTTGTCGCATAATTACTATCAGGCATAGCTGTTGAAAAATTAACTCTGTAGTTGCCTTGACCAAAGTCAGTAATACTGCTGACATTACCACTTGATCTAACACTTACTGAACCTGTGCCTTTAAAATTAACCCAACCTCTAAGTGCATAATTTGGTGGTGACCCTGTTCTACTATTTTCTAAAGTTCTTGCGAATCCAGTAGTATTTTGATTGGCAGTAACAAATCCTCTTCCGTTTGTAAGTTGGTTGTTATTTGTAGGGATTGTGCCAGTTGCAAACCTTCCATCTAAATCAACAGTAACAGCACCCAAACCTGATCTGTTTAAGGTTAAAACTCCATTACCAGTATTGAATGAAGCTGAACTTACAAAATTATTAGTTGCTGAGGTAATATAACCAGCACCATTGGTAAGCTGATTATTGTTAGTTACATTGGTCGCACCAGCAGCTATACCATCAAGTTTATTTTTTAAAGTAGTCGTAAAATTTTGGTCAGTTTGACTTGCAACTGAAAAATCAAGCGTACCATCTCCGTCTTGATATGTCACAGAAATACCTGACTCGGTATTACCTGTGACCATACCCCCTACAATGTCCTGTACTTGCTCATTAGTAAGAGTAGCAGTTATAAAGCCTGCTCCATTTGTAAGCTGGTTTGTGTTGGTTACGTTTGTTGCTCCACTAGCAATGCCATCAAGTTTTGAACCATCAGTTGCCAAATCTCTGCCATCAACTGTGCCTGATACAACTATATTAGAATTTACAGTTAAACTACCGCCAACAGTAAAATTAGCTCCTGTTGACCCACTTGATGTGACATTAAGTGTAGTCATATTACAGGTTCCAGTTATTGTTGCTCCTGTCGCTGTTGTGTTAAAACGCTTTGTGTTATCAAAAAATAGCTCTACTGCCCCATTATCAATAAAGTTGGCAAAGTTTTCTGATCCATTATGATCTGTAAGTCTTATTGTTGTACCTCTAAGCCTTAACTCGCCAGTTCCAACGTCAGCAATATAGCTGTGGTTTGAATCGTGATAAATTTCTAAATCATCACTATTTCCAAGTTTTATTTTTTCATTGTCCTCCATATCAATAGTTGATGGTGCTATAGTCTGATCCGCAACAAGAGCTACAATTTCACTAGCTGTTTGGTCTGCTGTCGCACCATTTTCTACGTTTATCATTGACCTTACCTGTGCAGCAGAAAGAGAAGTGGCATTTCCAGCACCACTAGCTACTCTTCCAACTATTGTGTTTTGATCTAAATCGCCAAATTTATCAAAATTTACAGCATTATCTGCAATTTTTGCTGTTGAAATAACTCCGTTATCTATAGTAAAAGTTGCACCGCTATTGCTAACAGTAATATCTCCTTTATCTCCATCATCTATACCACCACCTGATATTTCGGCTACCGATCCATCATCTTTTTTTGTAAATAATTTACCAGTATCAGTTCTTACCGCTATTTCTCCAGTTACTAAATCACTAGCACTTGGATCGCTACCAGAACCCCTTTTAAGCCTAATTTCGTTAGCCATTGGTTAGCCCTCCTAATGTTTAGTTTTTAGTACGATCCCCCGTCTATATTGAAACTAGAAACACTTTCATTTTCTAAAAATGTCACTAGATCAGACAATGCAACTTGTTTCATCGTTCCAGCATCATTACAAACAAATCTGTCTGCTGCTGCCAAAGTTGTTGAAGTAGCAGAAGTTCCACCATCCATCAGATTCAATTCTGCGGTAGTCGAAGTAATACCATCAAGCACGTTCAATTCTGTGACAGTAGAAGTTAAACTTGTAAGTTTAGTTACTGGTAAAGTTCCCGTAATAGAACTGGCTGCGAGATCAATAGCAATTTCAGTAGATTCGATAACAAGTCCACCATTAGCTTTAAGATCAACAGAAAGTGTATTACCTGACTTGTCTAAACCATCACCTGCTGTAATTTGACCAGCACCAGAGAACTGAGCATAAGTTAAATTATTTGTTCCAACAACTGCTGAACCTTTGTTGCTAGTACAGACGAAGCCATTATCCGCATTAACAGTTCCCTGTTCTACGAAAGTGAACATTCCTGCTGCATCTGAACCAGCAGCTAAATCGTCTGCTCTAGCTGGTGACGATCCAACTACATAAATACCATTTTCTGAGGAAGTGTTTTGATCTTTAACCAATACTCGATCATTTGTTGAAAGAGTAACACCATCTAACGTGTCTCCATTATTAAGTGCAGTAGATATTGTTATGTTTCCTGTGGTAGCTGCTACGCATGAATCTTTAACATCAAGTCCTTGTGCAGTAGCCTCAACGAAGCCACGTGTTGCAGCATCTTGGGTATTTACAGGGTCAGATAGGTTAGTAATCGTCTGACTATTTAATGAAACTGAACCAGTTGGTGCAGCCATTTGATCTAATCTATTTGTTCTTACACCCGTGTCAAAGTCACTTATTTTTGTATGAGCTAACGAAGGTACATCAGCAGCTACCATAGCTCTGAATGTTGCAGCACCATTACTACCATTTGGTGCAGCTAAAAATGTATTTTGTGTTCTACTTGTAAATAAATCAGCAAAACTACCAGAACCACCAATAGCTTCAATAGTTGTAGCAGATCCACCTGCTCCACCCGTTCCAATACCAATAAATAGCTTTTTACTGCCTTCAGCAAACGCTAATTCAGCATTTTCTAAGCTACCAGGTGCAGACGATCCTGTGGATCTTTTAATTCTAATCGTGTTAGCCATCAGAAGTTTCCTCCATCAACGAGTTTAAGGGTAGTGACATTATTATCTAATATAACCTTACCACTACTTTGCTGATAGTACATAACTGAATTATCAACTTTTGCAGAATGATCTAAAGTTAAATCAAAACCAGGACCTTGAGGTCCAACTGTAGTAATTTCAACTGTAGTGACATCAGATACCTGACTTACAGTAACAGAATTAGAATTGCTCATGCGGTGTAACCTTCACTTACAAATAGTTTACCCTCTAAATAATAGTTTTTGTTACCCCCTGGTTCTGTTAGTAATACGTCATAAAATAAAATATCTGGGGTAAAGTTTGCTGTGTCTGTATCAGCTAAATTCATATCAATAATTCCATTACCTCTATCTGTATAAGTTATAGCCCAATCTGCATATTTTGTGGAACGTGATTCATCATAAACTTGTGCTTCTACTGTATATCCGTTCAAACTTATAGCAGATCCAGTTGAATCTTTAAATGTCAACTTGATAGGAAAATCTGCCCTACGTTGAATAGTAAAATTCTTTTTTCCTGGAATAATTGCCATAATTGTTTTCTTCTATTTTAAGCAAAACATACAACATTTACACTATTTTTATCAAGAGTATGACCTGAGTTTTGTGCAGAACAAATTCTTACTCTTACACTACTAGTACCAGCACCAGTGGTATTCTCCAAATAAAGAGTGCAGTGATTATTATTCGTAAATCTATCGAGATCAATCATACCTGCTGTGGTAGCTCCAGAAGGTAAAGAAGTTGTAAAATTAATTGTAAAATTACCTTCACTATTATCAGTTATAGAACTCACATTAAAGCTGCGTCTAATACTTGTAAAATTATCAGTGGCACTTCCACCTCTAAAACTGTCAAAGTTAACACTCATTCTTACTAATCTTCCTGCTGCGGTTTCTGTTCCACTAGAATTTTGAAATGCAGGACCAGAACTACTATTACTTCTGTATTGAGTCGCTTTCGTTGTTGTGGTATTAGAGTTTGTTGTATTTACTGTTGATAATCCAGAAATTGTAGTGGCAGATCCACCTAAAGCGATGGCTGTGCTTCCAACTGTGATTGAACCAGTAGACGATCCAAAACTTAAAACACCACTACCATTAGTTTTCAAAAATTGACCATTGCTTCCATCTGCTGTTGGCAAAGTCAGAGTAAAACTTGTTCCAATAGTTGAATTTGCTTTTAATCCTACATAATGAGAACTATCATTATCTCCAAATCTAATTTCATTCTGTGTTCTAAGCGTTATTCCATTAGCATCAAATACCATTTGCTCAGTTCCAGCAGAACTAAATCCCATAATATTATTTGTTTTTCTAAATAATCCCAAATCTGTATCAGTATCAAAAGATATAGCAGGAGCAGCAGCACTATTAGAATCATCAGCCAAAAACTGACCTGTCATTGTTCCACCTGATTTAGACAATAAACCTAAATTTGGTTGGTCTATATTTCCAATAGTTGTAAATGCTCCATTAGTAGAATTTCTTATCTTTAATTCATTTGATGTCGTATTAAGAAAAGTCATTCCAGCTACGCATTTACTTGTAGCTAAATCTGAAGATTCTGAGTTATTAGATTGAATTGCAGCAAAAACCGAATTTAAATCAATTCGGACATTTGCTCCTGAGTTATCTTCAATGTTGTAATTCGCAACGCTGGTCATAACTAATTACTTGTTTTCTTCATGTTACCCTCCTTTGCCAAAACCAACAGCATTGTAGGTAAAGTTCCTATCAATACTAGCACCACCTGAGTTTTTAAAATGCACTGTAAAACCAGTTCCAGATATATTACTAAGTTCAAAAAAATCTCCTGTTGCCATGTTTTGAGGAGAAATACTAACAGAAGGTAAGAAGTTATTTAAATTACCGAGTGCAGACGTTCCAACAAAAAATGGATGTGTAAATGTAACATTTTTAGCTCCCGAACCTGATGCTATAACACCAGATTGTTCTGTTCTAGAAGGTAAACTTGCTGTATAACCTAACTGCTGTAAATTTATATTCTGTGCTGTATCTGATGTATTTAATGTCACTCTAAACTTAAATCCTCGACCTTTAAATGTTCCATTTGCAAAATCATTAAAATCAGAATAGTTGGTCATGTCAGTAGAAGTTTTTACAGATAATTTTGCATTGGCATCTGGAGCTTCTGACCCATCAAAATTAACCCAAGTATCTATATTATCTGTTCTATTATCAAACAAATCTCCTGTATAAAATCCAACCCCTTGAAAATGTCTTTTTAGAGTAAGAGAAAACACACCACCTAAATCTAAGGTATCAACAAAATCATAAGTACCAGTTGCATTGTTTACTGGATTAGTAAGAATTAAACCACCTTTTGAACTACTGTATTCGGTATTAGTAAATAAACTAGATGTTGTGTTGTTGAAAGGAGGAGTATCATTATCTTCTCTATCAGTTTTGACAGTAATTGAATCTAAAATTTCAACCAAAGATAAACTAACTTTTGTTACTGATGTACTAAAATTTCCCGTATCGTCTTGAAATTTAAGGAGATAAGTTCCTGGAAGAGCAGGACAAATTGCTTCATTAGAGTTACCAGGCACAGCCTCTATAATGTCCTGTGCTGACTGAAAGGTTGCAGTCGCTTCGGCTAAATTAGAGTGTCTTACATAAACTCGACCTCCATGTAAAACATCAACAGAAGTTGATTGGTCGAATCTTAATCTTACAAATTGTTCATTTATAGGTTCAATAGTTAGATTACTTACATTATCTGGAGCACCTGATTTACCTGTAGTTTGTATTGTACCCGTTAGAGGAGTAGTCGATAATTTTCCTGATGAATTATAAGAATAAATTTCAATATCAACACTCCCTTTTTTAGTGTCCATGATTTCAAAATCATTACTAAATACTTCTTGAGTTATAAAATTATCTGTATTACCAGCATCGGTTGTTATCCGATAATTTAATTGATAAGAAGATGCACCTTGAGGACTTTCATAAACACTTCCGTCATCGGCAAAAAATGTTTTTGTAGGTTCTTTCCAACTAACTATCAACTTACTTCTTGCTATCCCATTAATAACAATAGTTTTTTCCACACCTCTTAAGTTAGAAGGAGGATTTAACGGAGCATTTAGTATAGATACAGTTCTTGGTAATAATGGATCACCATTTTCAATAAAATTATATTTACCTTCAACATAAGTTAAAGCTGTTATTGCGTAATTAATATCATCTTCTTCAGTAACTTGTATAACCCTAAATAGTTGTGTCTGTAGCGATGCACTAGACAATAAATAAGGTGAATTAGTATTTGGTGCTGCTGAAAAAGTTGATTGTGTTATAACAGTTCCATCAAGTTCAGTTCGTTTAACACTATTAACAGTAACAACTGCTCCGCTTATATTAGATACTGTTCCTACTTCAACAGTACCATCAGGCAAGATAACGCTTATTTCTGGAGAGTCAGTTAACGAAGGTAATGTAGTTTCAGATTCAGCATCAATAGTGATAGCAGTAGTTGTAGCTGATACAACACGACCTCCTCTTCTAGCTCCTGCTCTTACTGGATCGTTAACCTCTATAACCGAACCTGGTCTTACCAGCATTCCAGAATCTATAGAAGTTGTAAAACTAACTGTCTCACTCTCATTCTGTTCAGCAAAAAGAATTGCTCTAGCTAACCTAATTGCTTGATTACGAGAAGTGCAGGCAAATGCTTTTACCTGTTTAACAACTATTCCTAACTTATTTATAGCAGCAGTATCTCGGTATTCCTCAATATCTACCTCTCTAGAATCCATATTAAAATAGCTCACGGCTACAACAGAGTGACGTTGTTTTAAACTTGTGCCTTGATAAACAAATCCTTTTTCGCCAACATTGGCTAAATTAAATAAATAACTAGCAGCAGTTGGCTTATCTTGTGAAATATTAATAGTTCCAGCAGACCATATTGGCATACATCTCATCACACCTGCTAACTCATTAATTGCAGTAAAAGCTTCTTTTGGACTTTGAATATTTACATTGCAACTAAATCTTGCTTCTTGTGTTCCAGAATTACTACCATCGTCAACTAATTCATTTGCATATTTAGAAGCTGAGAAAAAACTAAATAAATCAATATTAGAAAATTTAGTAGAATCATTAGTCTCATCTGGAGCAATATGTTCGCCTAATCCATAGCGTTTAGTAGTTAAAAGATCAAGAAGTATCATTGCAGGACATGAACACCATGTAGCTGCTTGCATTGTTCCATTGAATATATAATTAGATGGATATTGTATTCTTCCAGTTTGTAAATCAACAGTAGGAGTGCCAGAATTATTAGCTCCTGCTCCTGGTATTCTTACTTTTATACCTCTTATACGAAAAGTTCTGGATGGAATTGAATTGAAAACTTTACTATCAATACGCAAAGCTGTGTATGCACTATCAGGGTAGGTTGATGAATTATCTATAACCTCTTGTATAAATGAAAATTTAAATTCATCCCTTAAAAAACCAGCAGGGTCAGCATCAGCAGTTACTCTTTCTACTTTGACATTGACAGGAAAGTTGCCATCTAATTCAATTCTGTGATCTCTTGAATAAGAATCAGCAGTTCTTCCAGTAACGGAAGTTTGAATTTTAGTAGTGTAATTTGACTGACCACTATATTGAATTGAAATTTTATATTCAACAGTCGATCCATGAATATTTCCCTCATCATCTGATCTTTGAATCTGTGCCCAAGTTAAAGTAACAATTACAGCATCAATACCAGAATCGGTTAATTGTTTTATAACAGGAGCAGAAGTAGTTACATCAGCAGTGCTTACTGCCTCTGGTCTACGGACTTCACTTGGTATTCCTGATAATGGATCTTGCGGATTTATACCAAAACGTGTTTTAAAAGTTACATCTGCAAAATTAAAATCTCCATCAGCAGGGCTAGTATTACTAGCACTCTCATTCAATACAGGAGTATCGTTTAAAAAAACATCTTTTAAAGCAGCATTGTTATATTCAGTAGATGTCCTATCAGTAATTTCTGCTTTTGATGGAGTAGCAAAACCTTCTATCTCACCCTCGGAAATTAAATCTTGAACAGTAGCAAATTGCCTACTATGTAATGTATCTGGAGCACGAAATGGTTTGGGAGGAGGAGGTGGACCACCAGCACCTCTAATAAGTTTACGTTTGTCTGTCATGCTTCCACCTGATTAGTGTCAATCGCTGCACTTATTACAACACTTCCTGTCATTATTTCACCATAGACTATTGGGATAGGAGTACCTGCTCTTGATGTATTTTGTAATCCATTAAAACTAAACGATAATTGAGGGTCTTGTTCTGAACTAAATGGTTCTGGTTTAGGTAAAGGAAACAATAGATCAGTAACACCCTGCAAAGCTAAACTTGCTCCAACATAAAGCATACCTTTAGTTAGTAAGCCAACATTAGCTAAAGAACCAGCTTTTATTCCTTGCATTAAAGTTAAACCACTTCCTGCTGGCATAAGAAATGCACCACCGATCAATGCAGCACCTAATAAAATCTTACCAAATCCTCTACCAGCACCAGAGATAACAGGTACAAAATGTATATCCTCCTTACCCACTGGATAATGTATTTCATCTTTATCTATATCAAAATTTCCTACTTTAACCTGATAATATTTAGGACTCATATAATTTTCTAATTGAGGGAAATTATTTATTAAAAAACTTACAGCTTGTCCTACAGTATTAACTTCTACATCAAACTCCTTATGTCCAACAAACTCTGATAATTGTCCGTATAATTTTACTTTACGAAGCATAACGATACCTCTTTCCTGTACATTTTAACAACCATTCAGAGTAAGGCTCTCTACAAGATAGTCTATCGGTTAAATGATGAATAACATCACCCTCAAAAAATAATGCTACATGATTTAAAGTTGGATACATAATACTCATTAATAACACATCTCCATTTTTAAGTTTTTCATCAGGTCTAAGTTCTCTAAAATTAGTTCGCCAAGCACAACCTTCAAACATAGGTTTATCATTAAATTCTTGAGGTGTTAATGGTCTTTCCCAATCTCTAAGTTCTATATCTTTTTCTTCTTTGTACCAATCTCTTACCAAACTCCAACAGTCAGTTATACCCCAAACCCATTGCCTACCTAATAACGGTGCTTTATATCCTGTTGGTTCTAAATATGCCCATTTTTTTGTTATTGGATTAACAATATACCAAGGTAATCCACTATCTTCACAACTGACTTTATCTGCTTGGCTGGGTGTTGGTGGATTTACAGGATGACTATGAAAAACAGCTATAATTTCACCTTTATTATCTGCTTTTACATAATCTTCTGGATCTAAAATAAAACATTGATGATCTGTAATTGCAAGATTACGACATGGATAATATTTCTCTTTACCTTTGATATTCAATACAAGTCCTACTGCTTCTTTAGGATTTTGGTCTTTCGCATGAACCAATGCGTCATCTTGCCAACTCATTGACTAAACGTACCAATTCCAGGAAATAAAACTTTACTACATTGTCTTAATGGAATCCTAATTCCAGCAAGATCAGATGGAGCAGCAAGTTCAAATTCAACAACTTCTCTATTTTCAGTTGATTTACGATCTATCGAATAAATTTCTCTAGCAAATTCAGCAGTTGGATCAGCAGTTGGATTTTGCCCATCAGCAAAATTAACAGCATCAATGAATTTTGCCATAGTTCTAATTCTTGTAACAGTAGCTCCTGTCAAATCATTTCCTGCTGTTGTTTGATTTACTGTTAACAATATTGATGAAATTAATCCTGTAGCGTTACTGATTACTATTTTTGGTCGAGGTAATTGACCTTTTTGAAAAGCAAAACCTGATGCTTCTATCGGAAATCTTAAATAATCTACACCCTGCCATCTAATTTTATTATTTGCATTTAAATTACTACCTGCGTGAAAATAATATACAGTTGAAGCACCATGTAATGTACTATTTAGTTTTAACGTGAATAGTTCAATAATCGCTGATGGATTTAATGATTGAACATCACTGAACGTACTACTAAAAGAAACATATCTAACATTATTATCATAAACAGTTTCACCTATCGTACTAACCCAATTTGGCTCACTACTACCTGTAGTTCCAGCTTGAGTAACTCGAAAAAATAAACCATCTTTTCTGCGTGTTGCTGTAGGAGCAACAACATCATTAAGACTTAAACTAGCACTAGCAGACCAGACAGTTGTCATTTCTATGCAGGTTCAAATACTTCTCTAAAAGTTGCTTGAATTGTAGCCCTATTGTTATATGGTATTGTTTTACTCCAAGATTCACAAACAAATTTAGATGATGAACTTTCTCCTGGAGGAGTAAAAGTAAAACTATCACTATCATTAGCACGGGCATCTAAAAAAGTTTCAATTGTATCTGCTTCTGTTTCTGAAACAGCAAAAGTAAAACTAAATATTTTTGGATTTTGATGAGCAGCGACTCCAAATAATATTCTATGTTCATAACCATCAGCAAATCTAACTATACGGGTTAGTGGTGCAGATCTTTTTTGTTGTCCATATGTGGGTTTTATTGAGGGAAACGTAGCCATTATGCAAGTAATCCTCCTGGTCTTTGCTGCTGTAATATTTCAGATTGTACTGCAACTGAGATAAGTCGACCAAGTTCTCTACCTTGTTCTTCATCTCCCTGCACATTAGAACCAGAAGCATCTACGTTTACTACGATATTCATACCACCGAGAGCATGATTTGGAATTATAGTGCCAGCAGTATTAGGAACAAAAAGCTCTGGACCTCTTTCTCCTACAATTGAAGGTCTACCAACAGGAGGATTACCACCATTAGCAAAATTAGCCATTGTAACTTCGCCTGGTGCTGCTGCTGTAAATTGTGATAAACCATTCCCACCACTCATACTAAATGGATTAAAATTAAATAAACCTAAAAAACTTCTTTGTAATTGAGTAGCTATCATTTGTGCTGCCATATCAAGAAAAGCATCAGCAATTTTACTAAACATATTTCTAAACGCATCAGTTACAGACATAGTGCCTTTAATAATTCCTTTGAATGATTGTTCAAATGATGAACCTAATGCTCTGCTTAAAGTTACTACAGTTTGACCAACACTATTTAATTCAGCTAATTTTTTATCAAGAACTTCTATTTCATTATTAACAACAGTTAATGAATCAAATAAAGCATTAGTTTCTGCAATAATTTTTTTAAATGTTTCTATTTGTTCCTGACTTGCATCTTCTCCTGTAAGTTCTTTGAATTCTTTTATTTTTTTATTTAATAATTCTGTATTTCTTATTCTTTGACGATCTAAGAAACCTTTTGTTTGATTTAATTTTATGTTTTTTTCTTCTTCTTTATTTAATATCTCCATTGCAAGACTAGCACTCATCATTGAATTACTAAGTTCTAATAAATCTCTTGCATCTGCTTTTGCATCTTGTACATTATCCACTCCAAAAGCTCTTGCCATTTTTAACTGATCTATAGGTCTACCTTCTAACTGTTCAAAATTACTTAAAAAATTTGCTAAATCTTCTGGATTCATACCTGTTCTTTTTCCTACAGGACTGAAATCTAACTGACTAAATCCTTTATTTTTAATTACAGCTTGTAAACTTCTACCTTCTGAACCTGGCAATATTGCAGATAAAAGTTTTGTAATACCTAGTCTTTCATTGATATTTGCTATTACACCTAAGAACTGCGTACCTAGTTTTGTAAGTTGAGATGATATTTGCGTAGCATCATCTCCAAACTGTTTAAGATTTTTAAATGTATCTTCTCCTAATAATATTGTTGTCTGTCTTACAGCTTCATCAAAAGCAGCCTGTTTTCCTCTAGCTTTTTCTAATAACTCAATATTTCTACCAATAATTGTATTACTTTCACCTAAAGTTTCAACAATCTTAGTTGTATCTTGATTAAACTTTCCAAAGGCTTGACCTAATTCACCAACTTTACCAATAGTTGTATCAATTAAAGATCCAAGTTGAGTACCAACTAAAGATAAAGCAAAACCAAATTGACCACCAAGTAATCCACCACCTGCACCACCTAAAGCACCACCTATAGCTGCTCCTCCACCTTGTCCGAATAACAGAGGAAAGGCTCCACCAATTAATGCACTTGATCCAACCTGATTTCTAACTCTTTGATCTCCTCTTCTAAATCTTTTAAATCTGCCTCCAAGAGTTTCTCGTAATCTTTCCCTTTCCTCTAATCTCTGTCTTCTTTCTCTTCTTCTTCTTCCCTTGTCATTTTGCATACCAGGCTCTCTTAATAAATCACGTTGTTTTTTCAACTCCAAATTCATTTCTTTTATTCTTGCTGTTACTTCTTTAAAATCTTTTTCTGTAAAATCTAGATCCTTTCTTACTATCGTCAAAGTATCTAGATACCTTTCGATAGCATTAACAGTATTAGCAGGAGTAAAATTTAATAATGTATCTAAATTTGTATTACTAAAACCAACAACTCCAGGAACATTTTTAGACCCCATTGCACCGAATGTAGATGCTGTTATTTTTGCACTTTCATTAAATCTTTGTAGAGATTTTACCTGTGCAGAAAAATTTAATTTTGTAAAACCAGCAGTAAATAATTGAAATTTATCATTTGTAAGGCCAACAGAAGCAGCAACATCTTTCATCCTTGTTGCTAATTCTCTTGTAGATACAATTCCTTTTCTATTTGCAGATTCAGAATTTAATACACCTCTGGTATATTTTTCAAAATTATGTTGAGCTAATTTTGTAGCTTCTGCAAGTTCTTTTGTTTTTGCAATTGCAGCTTTAGAAAAAGGACCACCAGATCCTGGACCCTTTCCAGTTTTTTTTGATAAATTATCTAATTGTTTTGTTAATGATGCAACCTTACGATCAGCAGCAGTTAGATTTTTTTGTAATTTTACTAATTGTTCATCTTTAGTTCTGACATTAATATTAATTCCGTACTCTGCTGCCATTTACTCGACCCAATAAATTACTTCTATATTACCGCCTTCTGGGTTTCATGGCTTGTTTTTTTTGTACTTGTTCTTTATATTTCTCTTCTTCCTCATGTTTTAACTCAAAAAAACCTGCCCAACCTATTAATTCTTCTCTTGTTAAATTTTCTGTAAGTTGTTTTATTGTCATTCCTAACTCTTTAGCTAGAAAAAACATAAAATACCAATCTTTATTAGCTTTTTAATGCTGCTTTCGCTTCCTCCACCTTTAATTCATCACCTGATGTCATCATCGCAACTTGTATTTCTTGCAAAATAGTTGAGTTTACTTCTCTTCTTAAAGATGCTTTATGACCATCTTGAAATAATCTCTTACCATTTTCATCTAATGCTTTTTCAATCATAAGATTTAAAGCAAACTCATTTCCATCATCGCCTTTTGATTTTGCAAGTATAGATTCTCTTTCTGCAATAGTTAATGGATGCCAATAAATTTCTAAAACTGTTTCTTGTCCATCTTTAACTTCATATTTATATTTTTGGCTAACACCAAACTTGTTTCTGAGGAGTTCAATCGCTTCCATGTAAGTCTTCAATAATATTTATATTATACTTATATTAGGCATTTGCTGTAAATTGGCAAGAAACAATTCCTATAAAATGACTACGATCCTCTATTTGTAACATATTTGGACCATTTATATCAGCAACTCTTGGAGCACAACTAAATGTATCTGTATAACCAGAAGCATTAACAGAAGTTAAACCATCTATAACATCTTCACAAATAGCAGAAACAACAGATGTTCCTTTATTTTTAGGAACATAAATATTACATTGGATGACACCAGAATAATAATCAGAAGAAGCTCCCTGATTTTGAATAGTTGATTGAGTAAAATTCATAGTCATCACTATATATTTGACAGTTTTACCAGGAACTTTGAATGGTACATTATCATAAACCATTTTTATAGTTGGATCATTATCATTTACTTGATCAGTAACTGCTTTTTCAAAAGCTGCTCTTACATTTACTAAAGTCATAATTAATCAGGTTCGATGTAACGTAAACTAGATCCAGGTTTTGCCTTACCAAAACCACCAGAAGGTTTAGCTCCTATAAATATCTTACCTTTCTCTCTCATATTATCTTTAATAATTGTACCTGCTTCGCCTTGAACAAATTGTGATATTATAGGATTTTCTGCTGCATAACCTGCATATTCAGCAGCGTTTCCAATATAAATATTTGCCTTTCTAAATTTATAATCAGTACCAACAGGAAAACGAGGATCGATTACTGGATTATCAGGTCTTGAACCTGCTGGTTTCCAACCTTCACCACCTTTTGGTAAATCATGATCATTTTTGATTGATGCCCAAGGTTCAAAATCTTCTCTAGCATCTGTCTGATCTATTGGCTCTCTTCTTACTTTCCAGCTAGACGCTAAAAAACCAGTATAAACAGGACTACCAGTTTCAGAACTTAAACCATCATGTATATCTCTTATAGCTTGAGCGAAGTCAGCATCTAACTGATCTAATTGATTATTAAAAACTTTATCTGCATTAAATTCTTGTTCTCTTGCCATTAAAACCTCACGAACAATGTAAACAGATAAGTTTGACCACCTTTTTTAGTATCAATATCTGTAATTATTCCTGATACACTTTCTCCAGAGTAACTAAATGAAACCTCATCTTCAAAAGTTGGTTGATTACCACCAATCAAATCAGGTGTAATATAAATTTTTGCTTGTCTTATTTCTCTATTATCATCTTCACTTGATCTTATATATTCAATTGGAACTTTTAAATTAGAATAACTTGTATCAACACTAATTTGTTCTCCAGTTTCTACGTTATAACTAGAAACTCCTTTTTTTATATAAGTAATAGTTGTATCTAAAGAACTACCTAAATCAGCAACAATTTGTTTAGCAACACTCTTAAATAATGAATCTAATTGACCTGCCATTATCCTCTAACTACCCTCATTTGAAATGTTCCTGCTCCACCTAACATATAAGCTCCAAGATAACTTTGTAACCAAGGATAAACATCCATAATATTATTTATAGAACCAGTGCCCTGACTTTCAGTATTATATTTAACTTGAAGATCGCCTAATCTAACTTCAGAAAAATTACCATCTTTACCAGTAGTACCTGTAATAGCACCAGTATCATTTGCTAAAGCTCTAGCTAATTCATACTGAGCATATTTAATATTATTTGGAATAGTTGAACAACTTAACTCAACTCTATCTACTTGATAATTAGTTCTTGGAAACTTTAATGCTTGATTTTCGTCACATCTATCTCCTTGAAATACAAAAGTATCAATCCATCTTGTAGCAGCTATCAATGATCTATTCTTCTGATCATCTGTTTTATTTGTCCAGGTGCTTGAATCTGGCACTGTTTCAAAATAACTATTAGCTTCTGTCAATGTGACATAACTATTAGCAGTTTCACTTTTTATAGTTGCGTTTATAGTAGCTGCCACGATTTATAAAGTAATTTAATTTTATTGTAGCGTAAAGAAAAAACCCCACCAATAAATGATGAGGTTTCTGACCACTAATTTAATCTTAATATAAATTAAGACTTTAGACCATTTGATAATGGTGTGTTTACAAAAATTTCAACCATAGGAATCTGGTCGATGTCATAAGTTACACCATAATTAGATCCAGTTCTAAGTGCTGAGTTAGCAGGGTTGTCAGAAGCGGAAGTCCACTTAGTTCCCATAACATGGTACGCAGTATGGTAATCAACAGACATAACATCTTGCTTAGATAAGATGTTTCTTTCTGCTTCAATGCTTAGCTCAGATTGCTGACCTTCAAGGATTGTTCCTGACTTCATTAAGTAACAACGGAATTCTTGACGATTACCAGTAGTTGTTGGATCGTTGATGTTTACCTGAGAGTCGATAACAACTGTACAACCAGCGAACTGACCAATTGATCTATCAGTAACACCAACTCCACCACCACCCCAAGTAATACCAGTACCAGTTGATAAGGCAGAAGTTGAGAATGTTAGTAGACCTACTTGGTATAAGTAGTAAGCAACCGCAGGGTGAACTATAAGAAGATCAAGTTCTTCTCCTCTTTCTCCAATAAGAGAACGAGCTTCTGCAACAGTAGCAGCAGTAAGATAGTTTGCTTCAGCAGTAGAACCAGAACCACCAAGTTGTTTTTCTAAACGATGTGCATTTAGAGCAGTATGAAATAAACCAGTAAGAGTTTCAAATAAACGAACAGAGTTCAATTTATTAATTGCATCTGCAAGTTGATTTCTGATGTGACCCATTGGATCTTCACCAGCAGCTAATACAGCTACATCATCAACAGCATAAGCAAAACCTCTATGACAGATAGTCGCAATCTGCGTATCTGTACCGATTTTTTGAGGTGTTAGATAACCAGCACCACTTGTTCCCCAAGTACCTGTACCATCTAAAATTTCTTCAGTTGGTGCAATTGGGTTAAATTCTGGAACCTGTATTCTTGTTCCACCTGCTGTTGCATCAAGCAAAGCATTACGAACTACAGCACCAGATTGGATAAATAGGCTACGTTCTTTAATAGCTTGAGAAACGTAAGCACTAAAATTATTTCTTTTAACGATATCCGCTAATAGGACACCGCCAGTATAATTCTGAAAAGGAGCAGCCATTCAGATTTACCTTAATAAGTTTTGCGATACCCTAATCACAGATAAGGGGGTTAATTTCACAGAAACTAACTATTTTGTTTGAGCCTCTTGCTTGAGCACTGCTGCAAGCTGTGGGTCTTGTTCTGATATTAGCATTTGTTGTGTTATATTGCCCGTTTTCCAAGGGTTTGGTTGACCTCCACCTGCATTAGCAACTGGACTTGGTTTTGCACCCATTCCAGCAGCAGAACTAGGTTTAAAATGATGTTCCCAACCACTACCAGGATTTTTAAGACTTGTAAGATAATTTGTTAAATCTTGTTCAACCCCACCATTAAGAACAACGACTTTCCCTTCAGCATTTTTTTGTAACTTACCTTGTAATAATGCCAAAGTTTGTTCAGCATTTATAGCACCTAAATTACTAATAGCTGCCAATGCTGTTGTCTTTGTAGAAGCTACCTCATTTGAAGTTTTTAAATCTTCTAATTGCTGAGATAAACTCATTATCTGTTGCTCTTTTTCTTGGGCTGTTTTATTAGCCTCTTCCCAAAGAGTTTTCCATTGACCTTGATCTTCTAACTCTTGTTTACGTTGTTGATCTTTTTGTTTGTAAACATCATCAAGTTTAGTCTTGATACCTTTAAATTTTTCTTGTGCTTCGGCAGCTTCTTTACGAGCAGCAGCTACCTGTGCTTCATACTCTGCTTTTACAGCATCAAGATTTGGTGCTTGTGGTTGAGTTGGTTGTGAAGCAGTTTCAGCCACAGGCTGTTCAGCAGGATTCACAGAATCAGACTGAATTACTTGTTCTTCGATTGCCATGGATTATTCAGTAAGAGGGCTAGTTGTTTTCTTTTTAGCAGTTTTTTTCTTAGTTGCCTTTGGTTTTGGAGCAGGACAGACAACAGGAGCTTCAGCACCATTACCCATCCTTTCAGATAGACCAGGTTCTACAAGCTCCCATTTATAAGTTCCGTCAGATTGCAGAACTTTATCTAGGGATTTAGCCATAATAGTGTATGTACTTATATATCATCTTATCAAACTATTCAGTTTTGGCTTCATTTCCTGACGGTAAAACTTCACCTTGTACTAAAATATCTCTAAATTCTTCTCTATCAATGACCTGTTGATCAAATAATGATGTTAAAGCTGTAATATCTTGTCCAATTAATCTTTCAATATCAAAGTCTCTACTAATTTTTACCTCTGGTGGTTCAATACCTACATATTCAGCAGAAAAATTAAAACATTTTTGAAGTTTTTGTTCTAATTCCATAGAAACCATAGCAAGCATAGAATTGGTATCAACACGATCTAAACGTCTAGCATCAGCAGATTCAGCTACAAATTTTTGTTGTGACAAAGTACTAATACCAAGAGTAGCCATTTGCATCTGTAATTCTTTTATTTCAGCAGATTGAGCTTCAAATGCACTTGAAGCTGGTTCTACATAATAAATTTTATTACCTGGCTGTGTAGCCATTGCATAATTAACAGAAATAGCAAGGTCTTTGGTCTGATCATCATATCCTTCCATTACAAGCATTGGTTGAGATGCAACGTGCAAACTATGAATTAAATCAGCCTGTCTTTGAAAATGTGCAAGATTTAAATGTGCAATATCCAATAAAGGTGGCTTACTTACTAAATTTTCAGTTTTTCCAGAATAAATTGTAACTAAAGGTATTTCACCAAGAGAAAAGCTACCAGATTCAGCTAATTTATAATCTTCTCCTGTAGTTCCAGTACTAAATTCACCCATATAAGAATTATCATCAACATCATACATTGCATCAACTTGATCTTTTTTACGAAAAACTCTGTAACTACCAGGTTCTATTACTCTTACCTGTTCAAATACTTTTTCTCCAAAATCTCCATCAGGTAATATAGCTTTTTCTGCAATTCTTGCTTGTATAAGATTTCCATAATTTGATTCTCTATCTAATCTCCAACCTAAAAGATTTGTAGGATCTATTTCAATCCAATAAGGTCTACGATTTTGTGATCTTTCTTCTGCCAAACTCAAGGCACCAGAAGGTGCAGGATAATCAACAAGAATATGACTTTGACCATAAGTAAGAGAGCACATCAATATTCTTCTTGCATATTCATCTAAATCAGAACCACAACCATCAACATCCATTTTAAAATTATCTGTCCAATAAGGATCACCTATAAGACTTATTGGTTTTCTTAATACAAGACCTGTAGCTGCTCTAATTAATCTTTGTGTAAAAGGAGAAAATACAGCACGATTTACTCTAGCCATATAAGCTGTGTAATCTTCTCTTGGCTCTAAAGGTAAAAATGCTTCACTATTTTCTCTAAGATATTCTGTACCTTCAGTAACCGCTTTCATTATTTCCCAACCTTTCATCATATCAAGAACAGCCCTAGTTCTAGTAAAAGGACTATCTATATCATTAATAGTTGTAGAGGTTTGTACCTTTGTTCTGTAATCTCCAGGAATTGAATAAGTCATTTAGCACCTCCATCGTTTTAAAGCTAACGCTTTTCTTGTAGGTCTGCCTTTTTTATCTTTCAATGGCCCAGGCATACCTTTCATACGGGCACAAAAACTTTTTCTTCTGGCTGCTCTTTTACCAGTAGGATTTTTTTCAGTAACAGGTGCTTGTAAATTACTGCCAGTAGCACGATTATATTTAGCACGACCTTTTGCAGTAAGACCACCTTTTTTAGACTTTTCGCCTCGACCAACAGATAAACTTACTCCTTTACGTTTAGCCATTATCTACCTACCTTTGCTTGTGCCTTTTTATGGGCTTGAGTAAAACTATCTCCTGCTCTCATTCGCCTTTTCATAAACTCCATATGCTTATCGCTATGATGTTCAGAATGTTCTCTTAATAAATTTTTTTGGCGAGTGGTAAGTTTCACTTCTTTTTCTTTTTTTTCTTAGAACGTAACTTTTTAAGATCAGCAGCAGTGATCTTATCCCGTGGTGGAGCAACAGCAGCAAGTTTACGTTGTTTGCTCGAATAAGATCCTTTAGGCATTAGACAGCAGAAGTGATAGCACCATTAGTTACAAAACTAACTGATACTGTACTTAAATCGCCAACTGTTGAACTGAATGAAGTTCCTGTAATAATTCCATTAAAAGTTAACTTTTTAGAACCTGATGTATCTATAAAAAGATTAAATGAAGCATCACCAGCATCTTCAGAAGTTAATACATCATTAATAATTTCAGCAGTATCGTCACCAGATGTTGCTGTATAAATAAGATCAACAGTACCAGAACCAGAAACTAAACTTCCAATATTTTTTCTTGATGTATCTCCATGAGCAGTTACATCTAAAGTGTCTTTTGTTACGTCCAGTGTCCAACCTGTTGTAGAAGCTATAGCTCCAACTGATCCAGTTCCGTTATCAAATGATACAGAGCCTTCTTCGCCACGAAAAAATGCCATGATTCTAAGAAAAATTTACTTATAACAATATATTACCTTGAAACTGAGTTTTTCACAGTTATTTTTTCTTCTTTTTACGTCTATGTTGATAACTTATTTTCTTTTTACCTGTTTTTTCACGCTTAAACCTTGCTTTTTCGGCTGCTGACATCTCTCCAACAGTCTTAGGTGTCTTACTTGATACACGTTTTTTAGGTCTACAAGCTGGATAACCTCGTTTTTCGCCTTTTGAACGACCACAAGGCTTACCAGTTTTTACATCAACCCAATTTTCTTTAAACCAACGGGTAAGACCGCCACTACTTCTTGCCACGTTTTTTTGCCTCAGTGCGATAAGTACCGCCACGCTTTTTATACTCTCGTACAAGCCATGCGTTAGCGTA
>VTLG01004172.1_pt1 | contig 33244 bp, 48 predicted proteins | sample 4694571 | NCBI WGS metagenome assembly VTLG01 (sample SAMN12604809, study PRJNA352737) | marine metagenome | biome: ENVO:00000447; feature: ENVO:00000209|ENVO:00000569|ENVO:01000036; material: ENVO:00002151; isolation source: viral sequences binned using virsorter ...
ACATGGAGATCAGGCTTTTTAACCAAATTAGAGGCGAGAGGATATGCGGTTAATGCCAATGCTCCGGTGACGGTGGAATCTGTGGATACGGTCTCACAGAACATCTACGGAGACCGTTCATTCACGGCAGACACTCGGTTCTTTCCCAGTTCTACTAATGCACAGTCCTGGTGTACGTTCCAGAATCAAATCTTCGGAACTCCCATCAACTTTTTGCGCCTTAACTTCAATGCGAACGTATCGGCAGCCAATATCCTGCAGGCCAATGAGAGAGATATATCAGACCGGATCACAGTTGTTGCCGATAACAATGCTCCGCTCGGAATAAACGAGGATTTCTTTATAGAAGAGATTCGGCACACCGTTTCTAACGGTGGCACTCAGCACATGGTGAGTTGGCTTCTAAGTCCTGCAACTGGTGGCTATTCTCAGTTCTGGGTTCTTGGAACAGGTCTGCTCGGTACAAGCACAGTTCCGGCTTACTAGGAGGATCAGATGGCTTGGGCGACACCGAAAACATGGGAAGAACGAATGGTTACAGCAGCAATGCTGAATCAGGACTTGCGTGATAATTTTTCGGCTTTGGATCAGCATACTCATACAGGCGCAGCAGGCGATGGTTCATCAACTCTGGATATTAACCAGGCGTGGACTAATCAGGCGAATATGCAGTTACAGGGAGGAGCAAGTCCAACTCTGGCAGGCGAATTAAAAAGAGCCGGAACAGACCTTCGTTATTACAACGGAACGACACTTGTTGTATTAACAGCCGATGCATTTGCCTTACCAAGTTCCAGGACACTCGGTACAGGATCATCTCAGGCAGCATCGGGAACTCATACGCATTAAAGGATAAAAACATGGCTATAAAAACAGAAACTCAAATGGACACATTCGATGCTCATTTAAGATCAGCAGTTTTTTCAACCGAAATAGCAGGTTTAGACACCTCTTCTGATCCACAGAATGACAAGCCGGAATGGTTATCAATAATGACTCTCAGGGAAGGCAATTTCAACTTATCAACTAATGCGAGTTCTCTCTCGGTTACTGATTTAAAGACTAAGTGGACGAGCCATTCTGATGGTTGTTCCGATTGTGAAGGATGGAGTTTATAAGATGGCATGGACAGCACCTAAAACATGGACGACAGATGAATTGATACTGGCGAGCGGATCAGGATCGTTAAACGAACAGGTCAGAGACAATATGCTTGCTCTATCAGGCCATGCCCATACTGGAGCAGCAGGAGACGGTTCTTCGACTTTGAGTGGTGTGACTTTTACCAATACGGCTGCTTTTCAGTTCGCCGATCAGAGCGCAGACCCATCGACAGTCGGATACCTCCAGAGGAACGGCGCAGAACTTAAATACTACGATGGCTCTTCAGCAATTGATTTAACAGCGAGTGATGCTGCTGCAGGAACTCCGTCTCTGCGATCTCTAAGCAATACAGCAACAACCGCAGCTGCCGGAGATCATCAGCATTCTTTGACGAGTACAGGAACGGCTCTTTATATGGCGACGAGTGGAAATGTATCGAGTCCTTGGGATTTAACTGTTACAGGCGAGAAAACTGTTATATCTGGAAATTATCAGGCAACAGGAACACATAAGGTGCTTTGTTTCTCTTATTGGTTCTTCTTTAGCCAACAATACAACACCGGTTCATACGGTGAATATTACGATGGCACAGCCACCGCCAGGATGAAATATAACGGATCGACAATCCGAACTGACTCTGGATTGAACATCGCTCAATATTACACATCAAACACATGGGGACAACCTAATGTGTTATCCGTTTGGGCGTTGGCTAATGGAAACGTCAGTACCGCCTATGAATTCACGGTTGATAAAACCGACACCGGAGGTGGTGGAAGTGGAACGAGAATGATTTACGCAAGAGGGAAATTAACCATTGCAGAAATCCCAATAACGATGGGAACTATATAGGACATGATAAATGAGCATAGATACAGAAGTGTCGTACTTGCTCAACCAGTTAGATGATTTAAAAAAAAGAGTTTACAAAATGCAGCAAAGCGAGAGGAAAATGAAGAAGGTAGCAGGATACGGATTAGGCATCGGAATAACTGGTTTGGCAATCGGAATCATTTTGGTAATAAAACACATTAAAGAAGGCCCATAATGGATATGTTAAAGATGAGAGTTTCAACGGTAATGGCGATTGCTTTAACAGTCGCATTGTTACTTATTGGAATTATTGGATTAGCACTCAGTTACCTCAATCCTGTTCAATGGATACTGCCTTATATATCAAGTTGTTTTGATTATGTAGGTTGTTGGGTTGAACCAACTCTCATTTACATAAGTGGCATAATTGAGACGTTAAATACTAATTGGTTAGTAACACTTCCCACCTCTCTTGTAATCTTCTCTTTGGGACTTCTACAACCCGATTCTCGTAGGAATATCAAAGTCTTTCCCAGTAAAGTTCTTTCCGCATACCGCAAAGTCTGTTCATGGCGTGATTGGCTGTTTGCAAAGATTGAATATTTAAATGGCGAATCTGCCAAGTGGAGAAGGGCTTTTAATATCGCAAAATCACCTTATTCAGCCTTAAGATTTATGGGTCTCAGTCCACAAATGGCTATCTCTCTCCTGGCAGTTGGGTCAACCGCAGGGACTGGAGTTATAGTCAACGAAACCGTCTTAGCCGAGCGTTCCTTCTCAAATTCAGATTCGGGAGTTTATGATGCTCCGAGTGATGTGCCTTTGGCATTAAATACTAAGGACTTACCTTCCCCAATAATGCAGGCATTAAGTGAAGAAAACACATTGGCTATTTCTCTGGGGTCAGTTCCAGTTAGAGAGATTAAATTAGATGATATAAGCATTGGTGAAATCTATAAAGGAAGTGCAGGGACAGATGCAGGAAATACCTCTGTTATTCCAAGTGTTTGTGATGCCACAAATCCTGCCAAGTCTGGAAATGCAAAGTGCCCTGCGATATTGGTTACCGGAATCCCTGCTATTGCAGCATCAGGAGATACTCCTGCACAGGTAGCCACCAGGATACGGATAGGAGAAATGACCGTCTCCAAATCGAGATGCAAGACTTTTCAGCTAGAAGATTCCGATATACATACCACCGAAGTCCATTTCAATGTCGCTGATGGATTGAGTATTTATCAAACAGCCGGTTATGCTCCACGCAGGACACAGCTGTCAGGCTCCCATAGCAGCGAGAACATGAATACTTCTGGAGGCACTTTCGACAGGTTGCTTATCATAGCAGGCACAAGTGGGGTAAATGGAACTATCGGCACATTAAATTTATCAAATATTTTTAGCAAGGGTGGCTCGTGTATCTTTAAGAATTTGGACATCGGAGTGCTGAAGATACTAGAGAATGAAGTAGGCCATGATAATAATTTGGCTAGTAAGGATTTCAAGATATTAAATACTGTCACATCTCGTAACTGGAGTTTAATTGATAACTTTGAACTAAACCTTACTGAGCCTGCAACACAGCTTGCGAATCCATAGAGGTAGCGAGGATGCCTAAACAAACACGCTCATGGTTGCCACCAGAAGGACGCTACGAATTAATAAATGGTAAACGGATATTCATACCAAAGGAGGCAAATGATGCCAAAGAAGTGGTGGGAGATAATACACCTGAGACCGCAGGTTCTCACGGCGATTATCATCTTGGGAGTCATAGCGATCATCGCAATATACGAGGGACTTCCTGAGATAGCAGGGGTGGCAGGAGCAGGGATTATAGCCTTGAGCAAAGACGTTATAACCTCTGATAATTCGTAGTGTTTGGTTGGCTAAAGAAAAGGATCGCAGGGCATTATGCGTTCTGTTTAAGCTGTAGAAAGGTGCAGAGAGTGGTGAAGGTAACTTACGTTAGTTATCAGACATCAAAAAGGCAGACCAAGCAGTTAAAAGGTATCTGCACGGTCTGCCAAAGTAGCATTAGTTCAATTGTTGGTTAAATTTCGGGTTCATCAAAATCGTCCCACGTTAAATATGGTTCTATATCTTTTCTAAATTGTTGTTTGTTAAATTGGCTACCTACAGGGAAACGAGTAAATTGCACAACATTTTGAATTACTCTTTTTGCAATTAATAAATCTCTTTCCGATAATGGCGGTTGTTCAAAACCATAAGTAGATTGTTCCCTTTTAAACCAAGTGTCATGAAGTCTTCTAACGGTGTAAATAAGTCGTGAATATTCTGCCTTAGTCATTCTAATGCTCCTGTTGGTTAATCTCGTAGCCGTCCTCGCATATGTTACACATCACCAGTAGACCGATGCCTTCTGCGTTGTGCAGATATGTGTCGATGTGACCTTCCGGACACTTTACCCAAGTCGGCGTGTTGGGTTTTGTCGCTTCTTCATCAATCATCATTTTGACTTTTAGAAGTGAAGCAGTAACTCCTTTGACCGCAGACATGCCTCGATACATATCTTGAAGTTTTTCTAGTTTATCCCTGACAGCTTCTAATGTAGTTATATCCATCGTTTTCTCCTAACCCACCTGTAATAGTTTGTAGCAAATGGCGCAGTAGTATGCGTCGCCAAGTCCTTCGTCGTGGACTTCATGTATTACATTCTCCTCGCAGTTATGCGCCGATACCTTTCGCCATTCCTCGATTTCAATTAGTACGTCTGCCCACAACTCTAAATTCTTTTCTACTCGCCCTTCCGGAAACTCTCCATATACCTGTTCGGTTTTATGCCAAACAACGGAGTATTTCTTAAAATCCTTTATGTCCCATCCAATGTCGTTCCAAGTCTCTTCGTCCTGTACCCAAATATAAAACCGACCTGATTCATCGGCGATACTTGGGCAGGCATCGTTGCCATAGGAAGTATCCTTGAAGTCCTCCGGTATCTCTATGCCGTCCATATGTGTTTCCCAAATGCTCATGACTTCCTCCAATACATTGTCACCCCGATGGGGTAGTGCGAGATTCGTATTCTCAATCTTTTAAGTTTAGGCATTCTATCTCCTTTTATTTTGCTTGGTTATACCTAGACGCTCACGGCGTTTCGCAGGGAGAACCTTCGCTCCCTGCTCATCAGTAGGATTTAAATGTGGTCGTTCAAGATGTAGACCTCCTCTCCATATCTTTTTATTAATTCCGCTTTTACGGCAGGCGTATATTTGTGTTTTGAGATGTGGTATTCATACTTACTTTCGTATTCATAGTTCGGCATTCGGAAGGCGGTTTTGCCTCGGCAGAGTTTCTTGTTTTGTTGCCTCTCATATTCCTTCCCTATCAATTCATCGATCAAGATATAAGGGTCATACTCTAGACCTTCGGAGAAATATTCCGATTGCATTGGAGGGAGCGTTTCGCAGTATTCTTTTATAGCTTTATGGGTCGCTGATTTGTGTGGGTAGCCGTCGTTATATATAAGGTCTGTTTGTCCTCCGTGTCCTCTGTTGGAAGCCTCTCCGACCTTTTTACCATCGACCCGAATCGATGCAGTAAAGCAGTAAGTTTCCTCACTTAGTGCTTCGACAAACTTTACGTTTTTAACTTCTATCTTCATGGCTTTTCTCCTATTTTTAGTTTCTAGCTTTGTTCCATGCTTTGAGGTTGGTACTTGGTGTGTATTTAAAAAAGCAGGTTCCGCATTTGTATGTGCCTTTTTTCCTGCTTACTTGCTCGATCTCTCGGTTGCCTTTGTGATCGGTAGCTTCGCATTTTCCGAGGGTGGCTGGCGTTCCGTTTATTTCTGTTTTGCGGTATCCCTCTTTCATTTTTATCCTCCTCTGCTTGTTTCTTTATGAACACAATGTAGCTCTGTGTTACATTGAAGTCAACGATATTTCGTGACTAGTTTGTAAAACTGTGGTACATTACAAACATGAAGGATTTAACCAGGATACAAAGGCAGCTGAAGACATTAAAACGTCTCGGTTTAACACAGGAAGATATTGCCGAGGAAACCGGAGTCTCCAGACAGTCGATCATTCGATACAAACGAGGTGATGATCCGATCTCTAAAAAGTTAATTGAACTGGCTCTTGATCAGTTGATACATCTTCATCAGTAGACCAAGCAGGCCAATTGGCAACAGCATCTTTTAACTTCACTCCCCATCTGACACCTTTTGCATTTGTTCTGCTGAATGACCCATTTGACATTTCAACATTGGAAGCGATTCCACCTTCAGTATCAGATACTCTAGGTGTAGGCCAATTATCTTTAGACCATATCCGCGAAACATCCTGTAGATTTAATGAATGGCTTGTCTTTCCATCCTTGGACTCTCGTCGATTCTTCTCATTTATTTCGACATCGAAATGGGGAAATTCCTGCGCCGTCACTGTAGGCCACATTTCATTTATAGAATCATTTTGAGGAGAGGGTTTTACTAAGTATTCTGAAAGCGTTTGCTGCCACCGCAGGAACGACTGCGTTTCCAATTGCTCGTAATCTGATACGAGAGTCCATCCGATTGGGAGTCCCATTAGATGCTCGGCAAAGTTCGGATTCAGTCGACGACATTTCGGTGAGCAAATGCCCTTCTGTGCAAACGGTGGGGTCGATGTCAGGATATCTTTTGACGAGTGCGTCCCACTCTTTTCTTTCTGATGGACCAGGTGGGAATAATGGGAATCCGGATTCGAAGCGATATTGTCGTTCTGCCGAGATTTCGTCATCTTCTCCCGGTCTGGAAGTCCCATGATTGCTGGATGGTTGCCGAGTGCTATTTGTCCATAGTTCGGACGGTTTCCAATCTTCTCGGCTTCGACTACTGTTGGCGTGGGCCAAGATGAAAATTCTCTGTCGGAGGTGCGGTGCGCCTGTCTCTGACGCTGAGAATAATCCTTCCGTAACCTCGTAACCCATCGCACGAAGTTCGGGTCGGATTGTATCGAAATAATATTCGATGATTCCTGGAACATTTTCGAGAAAGACAATTGGTGACCCAATCCTCCGTATAAGTCGGGCTGTGTCAGGCCACAAATTTCTGGGGTCGTTTTCTTGGAGTCGGTGTCCGGCGACTGAGAACGGCTGACAAGGGAAGCCACCTGAGACGATATCCACTCTTCCACGCCAAGGATCAGCGTCGAAGGTTCGCAGATCAGACCATATAGGTGCTTCATCAAGGAATGATTGTTTTTCCATACGTTTTGCCAATATCGCTGCGACGCTGACTTCGTTTTCCACGTAGCATATTGTTCTAATAGGGATAACTGCTTTGAGTCCAATCTCAAGTCCTGCGATTCCTGTGCATAGACTGAGGTTGGTAAGGGAACGTGTAACCACATCTCACCACCACCACACTTAAAGTTTTATAAATAAATATCCTGTACCAATTGATCCTTCGTGCCTTTGTTCGTTGTCCTCCAACGTTTCGTGCTTTTATCCGGAGTCGCATTGGGCAGGTGCGACTTTATTTCTCCGCAGTATTTGCAGATGCCTGTTGAAAACCTCATCTGATGACTTCCATCAGGAGAATCAAGTTTGAAATGATGGGGAGGGCAGATTCCCCCCCCATTGCTTTTTTTATCCATGTGCCTCCGCTTCCAACTTTCTAATTTTGTTTTCCCATCGCATTCGCATCGGAAGCACCCTGGTTAAGTTGCAAGTGTTGCAACAGTCACCTTTGGCTACAGGATCGGCATTATGCCCTCTGTATGCGAAATTATGTTTGCATATCACGCACTTCATTTTTCAGTTTCCTTTAATTTATTAAACACGTCGTAAGAAAATACCTTGAGGATTTGCACGATTAAGTCCCATTGTTTTGGTCGCCATACATAGACTTCAAATCCTGCGACCTGAGATATATATCTGAGTTCGTCGATCACTTCCTTTTGACGTTTTCTGAATCTGCCTTTGTCTGTTTTTAGTTCCACAATCAGGAGACGAGATGCTTCTGTATTCCACATCACCAAGTCTGGAAAGCCTGCCTTTGATTTTGTGCTGTCCGTTTCATGATGCCATTCCCATCCGAATGTTTCGGCGACCTCCAGAACGTGCTTCTGGAAGTCTTTTTCTAATCTGTCTCGGTGATTGCCGACTACGACACTCGCCTCGCCATCAATAGTTACCATGTGACGATTTCTCCTTTCTCATTTCCTTCAACCAATCATCACGGCTTTTCTCGTAGAATAGCCTTTCTTTATCCATGCAATCTCTACACACCAGTTCTCCGTCGCCGTGGTTAACCATGTCCTGCGGTAAGTTCTTGATCCCACATCTCCAACAGTCATCTAGCTCGTCTCTTAAGGCATCGATTATCCTGTCGTTTCCTTCGTGACTCATCAGGCCACCTTCCCTTGTCGATAGCTTTCTGCAGATACGATTACGGTGCGGACATCTAAGTCCGATCTTGACCATAATCGGTCTGCGATTCTGCTACCGTAGCGTTCTTCCATTGCCTGCGCATCAAGGTTCGTGGCAATCGCCAACCTGGAATTTATCCCACCGTATTGAATCCGCTTTTCGATTAGCTTTGTAAACTCCTCGACTACGTACTCGGTTCGGCGTTCCATGCCGAGATCGTCTATTAGAAGGTTGTGGGTTATGTCGTAGCGATCCATCAGGTCGTCTTTCGTTCCCTTGCCTTCCGCTGATCTAAAGTCGTCCATCAGCACAGGAGCGAGCATATAGCGGAGTGATTTGTTATTAGAGAACATAGTCCTCGCCATGCTCTCCATCAGATGACTCTTTCCAGAGCCAACTCCTCCTGCTAGTACGAGGACATTTGCTCCATCGCCGTGTGCAAATTCCCTGCAGGCATCAAAAGCCTCCTGCGTTCCCTGTACGTGTTCGAAGTTTGAAAAATAGCGTGGTGCATTTTGGTTCGGAATGTTCGCCCACTCGGTTCTACGTTGAGAACGTTGTTCTTTTTGTGAGTTATAAGGGATGCATCGGCATCCTGCTTCCCACAAGGCCAATCCTCGTTCCTCCATCATCTTTACTACTATGAGGTCTGAGGTGTCGAAGTATCCGCATCCCTTGTCATAATCCACCATCTGCGTTTCCGGATTCCATCCGCATTGTGTGACGGACATAGGGAACGCTGTTTTACCAAGTCGAAAGCTCTCTTCTATTTTTTCGAATGCACTTTTTCCTTCTGTGAATGATGTTGTCATGATTTGCGCTCCGTTAATCTGTAGTTTTCCAGCATCTTGTTTTTCAAGGACTCTTCAATCTCTTCTTCTGCAGCATTAAAGGAAATCTGCGCATCTCTTACCTTGGCGATGGTTTCCAGTAGCTCGTTAAAGGTTGGTGCGGAAGACTTACTGGTGACTCCTAATGGAATCAACCAATATTCCGGTGGCCTGTCGAGGTTTTCATTTGCATTAAATACCGACCAATCCTCGTTCTTGAGGGCGTTGTGGAAGTCGTGTATGTCGGTGATGAATTTGCGTTTGCCGATCTCGACCACCACATTTTTATCGATGCTGAGTAGTTCACAGCCGAACTTATTCGCTATCTTTCCGAAGCTATCGGTATCACTTCGCTTTCCTTCAAATATTTTTTTACCTTTTTTCTCATGTATTACGATCTGCATTACCGTTTTCTCTCCTGTGCCAACTGCGCAAAATGCGTGGCATCTTTAATTGATCCGTTGTTGTTTTGGGGAATGGGTTTCTGCCTTTGAACCAAGGAGTTCTTAACCTCCTGCTTGCACCAGTTTTGGAAGGTGCTGTAGAGGTCGGAGTAGTAGCCTTTCTTAGTGCCACCGTTGTCCGTGTAGCACCAAAATTCCTGCTTTTTACCTTTGACCGTTTTGTAGTCGAGGAAGAATCCGGTGAACTGTATGGCTACAGTCTCGGCAATCTCTGCAGAAATCTTTTTTTCTTGTAACCAGGCTACAAGGTTCAACTCCTGTGCCTTACTCAAGGGATACTTTTTGGTTCTCCGCAAAGTTTCCAGAACTTCGGCATACGTATTAGAAGAAAAGTTATTAGTTATATTCTTATTTAAGAAGACTAATGCCGGATTTCGGCGACTTTCCTCGCTCGTTGGAGGCTCTTTCACGCCTAGAGGGTGCGGATTTCTGGGGGGGCTGTTTTCCGACCCCCCCTGTTTTCTGGGGGGGTGGTTTTCCATACCCCCCCTGTTTTCTGGGGGGGTAGGTGCAGGCAGTAAGGCAGACAAGTTAAATTGATAAACGTAACTGCCTCTCCCTCCTCCTGCCTGCACGATTCGCACTATTTTTTTAGCCTCAAGGCGTTCTATACTATTAGAGATGGCTTCGGGAGTTTTGATACCTGTCTGCTCTATTGCTTGGTTGTTAGACAGTTCAATTCTTCCGTTGCTGTCCATGCCGTAAGTGATAAGAAGTAAAACTAACCTCTCATTGTTTGAGTACTCTTTTCCGAGGCTGAATACCCATTCCATCCATTCTTTGTTCGTCACTCGGACAACTCATATGGTGTGAATTCTCCGTAGTGCATCAGCATGAATTGTTTGCGATGCCAAGCAACGCAGTTAATCCATCTTTTGCTGTCCCAAGGCTCGGAGTCTACAACCTCAAGTTCGGAGGCTCTTTTGGTTGCAAGTTCCAAGGCCGTCTGACTGGTGATTAGAAGGTTTTTAGTCCATTCAAAATCTGTCAGGTACAGAGGGTTCGGTTTGAGCGTCCGTTCTGCCTCCGGTGATTCCTTCTCCGGTAATTCTTCCTCTTCGAAAGGCAGGGATGGATAGTTGCTAAATGGTTCTTCCAATCCGTCGTTTCCTGCAGGACGATTAAGGGTTTGCAGGGATAGGTTGAGATAAGTTCTGCCGTTGTATTCATTCGGCTTTTCGCTCATCAAAACATCCCATTGGCCACCTGTTTTGAGTAGCTTAAATTTTTCAGCATCCCAGATTGCGACATCGGCAAATACCTTCCCATCTGCGAGTCTTCTGAATTGCGCCTTTGCAGGTTTTTTACCTTCCGGTTCCTGTAGTCCGGATGCCTCCATAACTCCGCTGTGAGTTACAAGTGTTTCTTGGGTCATAATGACCTCCTCTATATGTATTACTTCAACAATGGCTTATTGTTTAAAGGTTTCTGAGTATGTGTTCGACGTCTTCCATAGGAATGTTCTCGTCTGCCATTTCCATTCGAACGCTGTATTCAGCAAGTCGCTTTGAGTTAAATCTCAACCGACTTGAATATTGCGGATTGATTGGACGGAGCATGACGATGTCATTCGCATCAGGCTTGGACAGTTTTGCGTAGATCATCGAGGCACTAAAGCTAATCAGGGTCGCCGTTTCTTCGACTCCGAACTCGACTCCGAATCCCATCTCGCTTGCTCTGGCTTCAAATTGGCCTTTGCGTTCTGCGTACAGGTCTCGGATACGCTCGTCCACCAGGACGTTCCGTTTGATCTCCTTAACAACCATGTTGTCTCCTTTATTTATTTCTCTGGCAGCTGTTTAGTACGCTCCTCCCAAAGCTATGTAAGCAATGTGCGCATTACTTATACTAATAAGATTTACAGATTACCGATCCCATAATATTACTTTTCTATACTGTGTTCAAGCATTGTGTATTACGTTTCGCTGTAATAAGATTTGCAATCAAGTAAGTAAAACGAGAGAGGTTAATGTGGCGACACCCATATATGAGTTTGTCCAGACTTGGTTGGATGAGAACGATATAAACGGCAGTTCTTTATTTAGGAAGGCCGGATTAAGTAATGCTCTATTTACACAGATGAAAAGAGGCAGCAGTCCGACCCAGAAGACCATCAGAGCCTTGGCAGAAGCCATGAGTATCGGAAGAGGATGGCTTTTTCTTCACGCCGGATATATTGACGAGGAGGATTTGATAGTCCAGGACACCGATCCCGAAATTGAGAAGGTTATTACTTTATGGAAACAGGTTAGGTCGGGGAGTTCTCAGAATCGTGATCTGGTGATGCAAGTATTAGAGACATCAGCCTCTTATGCAATGAAGGAAGGATCACAGTTTTCCGAGGATTATGTCGATGTATAGGATCACGACGAGCAGCATCAAGGAGGATCACTTTTGTTAATTCTTGCTTGAGGGGAGATAAGCCAGACCCTTTATTGCAACAACAGGAATCATCACCTTCTATATATATAGATAACGAGTTTGATTCCATATGAGTCTCCTTTAGGCTCTCCAAGCCGACTACTTCCGCATCACTTATTAAAAACCTTAATAACGTTTATCAAGGGAAGGAGAGAATATAAGATGGAAAACGAAAAAACAACAAAAAGAAGCGAATATTTAGCTGAATATTCCGACTATTTTCCCGATGAATTTCGGCAACAGATAATCCTAGGAAGGAACCGCAAAAATCTCAGCCAAGTGGCTGTTTCTACAGCCATCGGGATCAGCCAAACGAGGCTCTCAAGATTAGAGAAGGGAACGATTAAAACCATCTCATCAGATGAGGCATTGGCTTTGTGGGATTTACTGGATATTCCAGAACCCGAAGAACTCGACAGCAAACTACCTTTCAAGGTTTGGTCTATTGTTAAAACTTTGAAGAATCATCATATGGATATGTCACGCCGAGATATTGACTTTATATGGAACGCTCTTGAGTTGGTTATAGAAAGAAGCCCTCCAGGGGATTTAATCAGACCAGAACAGGACATTGACGAATGGGTTTCAAAAAATCCGCAGAGTTTGTCCGACCAATGGTGGTGGCAGATGAGGACTATGACAGCCTATCTGCATAATAATTTGCTGTCAGAAATGCATTGGGAGGTGACAAATATTGTCAGGACACTTGAGCTTCAATGGGGTGAAGAGGTTTTAAGTTTTCCGGAAACCTATATGCACAACCATGACGGTGAATCAAGAATCAGTATGGCAATCGAACAAATTCACGGTACTGGTTTCAAATTAAGTGGTGGATATATAGACATGGAACCGGTTTACAAGAAGGCAATGGAAATTGACATGTCTGTTGGAAAGGTGAGGCACAGATTGACGGTTGTGATTAAACGAGGAAGCAGGGAAAGGGTCAACTATGTTCGAAGGGCAGATGTGAGGGTGACTTTGTACGGCCCAGAACCTTTTACTACTAAAGAATACTTCATGTTGGAAGGTGCGCTCCAAGACTTTTTCACCCAAGTGGACAGGCGTAACCAGAGCTTAAAGTTCGCAGATGATTAGGAGATAAGCCATGCCATCTGTCAGGGAATACAAAAAGAAAGACGGAACGAGTTCTTTTTTTGTGGTCGTTGAATTGCCGAAGGATTATGTGACAGGAAAACGTAAGCAAAAGGAGTTTAAAGCCGAGGGTGCGAAGACCAGGCAGGAGGCGATTAATTGGGGCAGGGATAAGGAGTACGAAATAAGACATGGCCTGTTTACTGGTGGAGGACAAGATACCTTTGCAAAGTATGCAGAGGAATACATTATTACCAAGGGCGCAGAAAAGAATTGGTCGGAGGCATCCTTTATTTCTTATAGAGGGAACTTTGAGCGGTTCGTTTATCCGGTCATTGGTCATGTGGCCTTACAGGAGATCGATACTAATATGTGCAGGGCAGCTGTTGCCAATGTGAGGAACTACAGAGGCAATCATAAGAAAAGAGTCCAGGCAGATGGATCGGTCAGGGAAAACTCCTCAACACTTCAAGGACTTGTATATGCCTATATGAATGCTGTTTTTAATCAGGCCATAAAAGACAGGAAGATTCAATGGCATCCAATGGCTCCGATGACAAAACCTAAAAAGTCAGACTTTGAAGCCAAGGCCATGAAACTCGATGAGATGGGACTGTTCATTAATCTGTTCAAGGATCATTGGTTGTATGAGGCATACATGATCGCATTGACGTGCGCCTTGAGGCGTGGCGAGGTTATGGCGTTGCGGTGGCGTGATATTGATCTGGACTTACTGACGGTCTCTGCGCTCTATACGATCAGCGAGAACAGGACGATCAAACGCATCTCCAGAGGCAAAGGTGGCGACAAGGTTAATCCAATCGCTCCCGATACTGCAGCTTTAATGCGCCGTTATAAAGAACAGCAGGAGAAATTGCGCCGTGCTGAAGGTTATTCCTTTACTGGTGACACCCTGGTGTGGTCGGAACTCGATGGAACGCCTCTCAGACCTAAAAGGTTTTATACAGAATTCAAAAAAATAACAAAGGGAACGGTTCTGGAAGATTTCCGTCCGCACGAGATAAGACATACAACCGGAACGTACATAGTATCCAAGACAGGAAATACTAAACTCGCATCCGAGTTTTTGGGACATAGCAGCACAGCCTTTACTGCAGATACTTATGTCAAACCAATTTCTGATGATAAACGTAAAGTTTCCGAATTATTTCAAGAGGAAATACGTGAAGCACTCTCCAATACTGTTGTCGAAGAGGCCGATTCTGTTAATATAGAGCCGACTCAGAGCAGCAAGAAATAGAGCGAGCAAAATAAGAAAATAAGGGGTATGTTGGAAAAATGTTGGAAAATATAACTTCCACAGATCGCTGCAGTAACCCCAAAACCTCTGATTTAGCTACAAAATGGATGGTGAGCCGGGTGGGATTCGAACCCACGACACTCGGATTAAAAGTTTTAGGCTATTCCTGCATTACTTACATTGCTTAACTAGAACCATCGATTTTAGCTACAAATTCTGCATTGGTTACATTGCTTGATTTTTCTTGATGAAAAGCGTGTTGGAAAATTGTTGGAAACGTTAAGCATCATGGAGGTAAGCAATGCAAGTGCGCAATCGGATCAAAGAGTTAAGGTTTGTTAATGCCTCGGAGTTAATTCCTAATCCGAAGAACTGGCGAACCCATCCGGAAGCGCAGCAGAACGTACTTCGGGGACTGCTATCAGAGGTTGGTTATGCCGATGCTTTAATTGCTAGGGAAACCGACAGCGGTGAACTTATGTTGCTTGATGGGCATCTAAGAGCCGAGACAACGCCAGACAACGAAGTGCCTGTTTTAGTTCTTGATGTTAATGAAAGCGAAGGCGATCTTATCCTGGCAAGCCATGACACTTCTGCTTCGATGGCTTTTACAAACAACGCTCGATTGGACGAATTACTGGAGGGATTGGCAGACTCGGTATCTTCTCCTGCCGTTACTCAAATGCTTGACGCACTTTCCGAGGGCAACTTTGAGCCGTTAACTTTCCTGCCACCAGAGCTACGAGGGGAGGAATTCGATACCGAAGGTGCTTTGCAGGCTGTCGAAGATAGTGAATATATACCGTTTGTTCAATATAACGATATATATCTATTAGGTGATCATCGGCTAATGTGTGGCGATTCAACTAATCCTGATGAGGTAAGCACTCTATTCGATGGCGCAGTTCCAAACCTTATGGTTACCGATCCACCTTATGGTGTTAATTACGATCCGAAGTGGCGGAACGAAGCTGCTGCTAAAGGATATCTCGTTAATGCTGCAAGGCGAGTGGACGAGGTTACCAATGATGACATAGCTGATTGGTCGGAGGCTTGGGATTTATTTCCAGGCGATGTGATTTATTGTTGGAGCGGAGGAGGCGACAGGTCGATCATCTCTGGACAGGCTTTGCAGAAAAGTGGATTCGATTTGCGCACCGGAATTGTATGGACTAAAAACAACTTTCCTATTTCAAGAGGCCACTATACATATCAGCATGAGCAATGTTGGTATGCCGTAAGGCAGGGAAAGCAGGCTTCTTGGGTCGGGCCAACCAATGCTTCAACTGTCTGGAACTTTGGCCTTGATCCTAATGTGTCACCAGAAGCCAAGGATGGTGGTCATAGTACGCAGAAGCCTTTGGAGGCAATGGAGCGTCCGCTTAAATATCACATTGGTGATGTATACGATCCCTTCATTGGGTCTGGCACGACCATGATCGGAGCGGAGCGTCTTGGTAGAAAGTGCTTTGCTATGGAGATCGAGCCACGCTACTGCGATGTTGTTATCAAGCGTTGGGAGGACTACACAGGAGAGAAGGCAGTTAAGTTGTAAGTCATGGCATTACAAAACGGAAAAAAGATCGAGGTCGAGCTTCGGCGTTACCGCATCCTTGAAATGAAGTTAGCAGGAGCAACGGAACGCCAGATAGCAGAACGTGAGGGTGTGTCTCCTGGACTCGTGAACCGTGATGTTCAAAAGGTTTTGAGCGACTTAGCAAAGCAGAACGCAGGGAAAGCTGATGAGGTAAGAGCGTTACAGAATGAAAGATACAACGCATTAATGCTGCGCCTTTGGCAGACAGCGATGCAGGGAGATAAGGATGCAATAGATCGTGTCCTTCGTGTAATGGACAGGATTAATCAGATAAACGGAGTCATTCCGGATCGTCCACTAATCAATATGTCATTAGAACAGAATATGTTGGCTATAAACAATGCACCAGTAACTTTTAGGATCGAGACAGCAAGTGACGACACAGACGCGGCGATACCAGAGACCGAATCTATACCAGAAGCAGCAGGACGCAATATTCTCGAAGGCTAGATACGCAGTCATCGAAGGGTCGACCAAGTGCGGAAAGACTGCAGGCTGTTTGGCTTGGATTCTTGAACAGGCCATAACTGGCGAACCAGGACAGAACTTCTGGTGGGTTGCTCCTGTTTATCCGCAGGCAAGGATAGCCTTTAGAAGATTAAAGCGTGGTCTTGACCCTGATATGTATAAGGCCAATGAATCGGAACTAACTGTTACTTTACCCAATCAAGCGGTGATTGGATTCAAAACAGCTGAGAAGGCAGATAACCTCTATGGTGAGGATGTATATGCCTGCGTTATAGATGAGGCAACTCGTGCGAGAGAAGAATCCTGGTATGCAATACGATCCACTTTAACTGCCACTCGTGGAGCGATCAGGATTATTGGTAACGTCAAAGGAAGAAGGAATTGGGCGTATAACCTCGCCAGAGTTGCCGAGTCTGGAGTTGATGATTGGCACTATGCGAAACTCACGGCTTACGATGCAGTTGATGGAGGTATTGTTTCCCTGGAGGAAATTGAACAGGCAAAGGCACAGCTGCCGGAAAATGTATTCAAGGAACTTTATCTCGCCGAGCCATCGGACGATGGAGGTAATCCTTTCGGGCAGGCTGCGATCCATCATTGTGTTAGTCCGCTATCAAACCAACCAACCACAATATATGGTATTGACCTTGCCAAGTCTGTCGACTGGACGGTCATCATCGGTCTGGACGCAGATAATCAGGTTAGTTATTTTGATCGGTTTCAAATGCCTTGGGAAGAGACAATGGCAAAGATCGTTCAAGTCGTCGGTGGAACGACGGCCTTGGTGGACTCTACTGGTGTCGGCGATCCGATAGTGGAACGGTTGCAGAGGAATCTACCGAGCGTGGAAGGTTATCAATTTACGAGTCCAAGTAAACAGAAGCTAATGGAGGGTCTTGCATTAGCTATTCAAACACAGGCAATCGGTTATCCCGATGGACAGATAGTGAACGAGCTTGATGCATTTGGTTATGAGTACACGAGAACAGGAGTTAAATACTCCGCTCCTGACGGACTCCACGACGACTGCGTCATGGCTCTGGCTTTGGCTGTTCACGGATCATCAAATATTCCAGGATACGGTGTGTGGTGAAAACAGTTAAGAATTTACGATGCGAGAAATGCGGAAAGATGCTTGCTGAGAAGGCAGGCAAGGGAACAGTCATCACCTGTTACAGATGCAAGACTAAAAATGAGGTAACTTAGGGATTTAAGGAGTGGGTTATGCACGTCATGGTTATCGGTGAGATTGATTGGTATACCTGCGCTTATAGGTACTGTGATCGTCGAACAGTTCAAAAGACAGCGATTGATGAGAATAGGGGAAGAAAACGTGGGCCAAAACATCGTTACTGTTTACCGGTGGATACTGGCAAGGAAAGTCGTTGCGCTAGGAAGGAGCGGTATTATCGCTTTGTCGATAAGCATTAATTCATTCGTTCGCATCTAAGAGAGAGGTTCCGAACGAATGAATAATTGTGTTTTTTTCGTAATGGTGAGATAATCCGTTCGTTGAAATAAGATAACCATCCCATCTATATTCAACAATGGCTTTATGAGGTGCAACAAACGTCTTTATGCATATCAACCTCGTTTAAGGGTTTTTGGATTCGTTTTTTCTCCCTTAGTTGCATCTCATATTAATCATTCGTGTCCATCGTGACCGTCTATAAGGTGTTATATGGCGTCACTCTGGAATTTCTTCAGAAAGCAAGAACCCATTGATGCCTCTGCGACTGTTGCTATGGTCTCGGATATGTCGACTGTGCAGTATCCAGATGACAATTATTTAAACTTTGCGAAGGAAGGCTATGGCAAGAGTGAACTTGTCCATGCCTGCATCAGAGAACTATCAACCGGAGTAGCAAACGGACGATGGTATGTGGGAGTCCAGGACGACGGTGGAATTACTGAACTTGAAGATACTCCTCTCGCTAATCTAATCAAATATCCGAATCCAACGCAGGACTTTGGCACTTGGATTCAAAGAGCGGTCACCTACTTACAGGTTGCAGGAAACCTTTATGTATATAAGGAAAGATCACAGACTAACGATGTGATTGCGCTCTGGCTGTTACGTCCAGACCGAATCTCAATCATTCCGCAGGATCGTGGGATGAATCGTTATTCCTATGAAATGGATGGGGTAGAGTACGAACTGCCAACGGAGGACGTAGGCCACATGGCTTTACCGAATCCAAATAATGATGTTTATGGTCTTTCACCGCTTCATGTTATCTCCAAAACAATTAACCTCGACATGGCGATGACGGACTTTGCCAAGACTTACTTCCAGAACGCAGGAGTTCCGAGCGGACTTCTAAAGATCAAACGAAGGCTTACGTCGGCAGAGGAAGCTACACGAATCAGATCGAGATGGCGCAGCACCTTTGGTGGCACTCGTAATATGCACCAAGTCGCTGTCCTGGACGATGATGCCGAGTATCAGCAAATGGCATCCGCTCCGAAAGATATGGCTTTAACAGAACTTAGGGACATTACTGAATCACGGATTTGTTCCGTGCTTGGTGTTCCACCGATTCTTATTTCTGCAAACGTTGGTCTCCAGAGATCGACCTTTGCAAACTATAGGGAGGCAAGATTCTCATTTCATTCTGAGACGTTAGAACCTCTGATTAATCAGATGCGTCAATTTTTGAATTATTGTCTTACTCCTAATTTTCTTAATGACGGCAAGGTGATGGTAGACCTGTCCGAGATGCGTTCCTTTCTCGATGACAAGGACTCCGTCACGAGTCGTGCCACCGCTCTGTTCAGCGCAGGAATCATCACGCTGAATGAGGCGAGAACGTTAGTCGGGCAGGATGCGGTTGATGATGGTGATGTACGGAGGGTTCCGATCAACGTAATGGAAGAGGCGGATGCGTTGAGCGGTGGCAGTAGGGCTTTAAATGAAGGTAATAAGACGGTTCATCTTAAGGCCGAAGATATAAAGGCGAGCAGCGATAATCTTCGTGGAGCTACCAAGCTGAGACTTGAACTGCTTCGTGATCGGGATAACCTGGTTAATGATGCAGAGCGTAGCTTTGAAAGATATCTAACTCGCATATTGAACCGAGCGGACGGTGTTCTCGGACGTTACATGGAACGAGGTATTCCTCTTGAGGAGAAGGCTTTCCCATTTGATTGGAATGATCTGGTTCCGGATGCAGAGGCATCTGAACTGGGTGAGTTGCTATATCAAACTTACATGAAGGTTTCGAAGCTGACATTCCAACGCATCAATGAAGCAGGAATAGCAGGAAGTCTAGATTGGGACGAAAAACTAAAGGCGGTGACGGAGGTAACAACTCAATCTGCCACCAGAGCGAACATGATTCATGGAACGACAAAAAAACGTGTGCAGGAACAGATTCGCACAGCTTTGGAGCGTGGTTACTCGGTGGAACAGTTGGCTCGTGGGGTTCCCACAGATAAATTCAAAGGCATAAGAGCCGAACTTGGTGAGACCAAGATAAGAGCCAGACTAATCGCCAGAACCGAAGTTATGCGTTCTCAAAACCAGACAAGCATTGGTTTTTACAGGGAGCAAGGTTTTGACTTCCTTAAAGCAACTGATCCTGACGGAGGCGAAGGCGACAATTACGTCGATCCTGGTGATCCATACGGACGCACCTGTATTGAAAGGGACGGACAGGTTTATCACGCAAGCGATGCGATGAATATCAGCGACCATCCAAACGGCACGTTGAGTTGGCAGCCAATGGACAGAAATTATCAGATGGAGGAGGTACTAGCATGATCTCAAAAAGTACAGAATTGTCAGAAGTAAAGGTTATCAATCAGTCTGAAGGAGTTCTGGAGGCTTTCGTCAATTCTATGGGAGTTGAAGATGCCGATGGAGACATCATCGCACCACAGGCATTTGATAATTCAATTGGAAGCGGAAGAACTGTTTCAGTTCTCTGGCAACACGATCAAAGTAAAGTGATCGGTAAAGTCCAGGCTGCAAGACCTGTTGAAATGCTCGGTGGAGAACACCGGCTTCACGCTACTATCCAGATGAACATGGAAACTCAGGAAGGTAGAGATGCATTTTCCAATATAGCCGGAGGATACATCGATAACTGGAGCGTTGGCTTCAATATTCCAGAGAATGCGGTTTCCTTTGAGAGTGGAAACAACAAACAGGTTCGACACATCAATGAAGTTGATTGGGTCGAGGTGTCAGCTGTATTGAGGGGCGCATCGCCAAACACAGCAACTATATCGGCAAAGGCTGATGATGAAGTTGTCGAAATAACAGAAGACCTAAAAGAGCAGGAAGATATCGTCTCGGACACGGTTGAAGAAACTGTCCCCGACACGGCTTCTGCAGAGGTATTGGCTACGGTCAAAGTTTTACAGGCTCGACTGTCGCTAGAACAGGAAAAATATAAAAAGAAGAAGCCGAAGAGGTAGGAGGAAAGTTTTGAATACCGATTCAATGAGAGAAGAAGCAGGCGTAATGCTTGCACAGGCTCAAGAGGCCATAAATAAAGGCAACGTCGATGAGGGACTTGCTTTAAAAGACGAAGCTGTATCCAAGATGGAGAAGGCTAAACAGGTTGATGAAGCACAAGCGATAATCTCTGCGCAAAAAGTGGAATTTTCCACACCGCAGGTAGAATTGCCTGTCGCATCGACGGACGTTGCGAAATATGATCCAACAGATCAGACAAGAAAAATAAAAGCTGATTACAAGCCTGCGAGCTATGTAAAAGGATTACCGCCTGCAGCACAACCGCTTTATGTGCAGGAATTAATGGGCGATGACCACAAGGAAGCAGTCAAGCATTATAAAAATGCTTTCATTAAATATATGACTGCTCCAGATGTCGAAAGCGCAAAGGCCAGTTGGACACCTGACGAAAGAAAGGCTATGCAGGAAGATACTGATACTGAAGGTGGATACTTCGTTCCAGAAGAATTCATAAATCAGGTCATTCATGATCCTGGACTTCCTACTGGCGAGTTGAGAGCAGCCTGCACATCGATTCGGGTTGCATCAAAGGACGGCTATGTTCCAACACTCGCAAGTGCTACTTGGGCAGCCATTGCGGAAGAGGCAGCATTCTCCGATCAGACTCCAACAGTCGGTCAAGTTCCTTTCTCCGTTGAGAAATCAGGTGGCTTGATAAAGGTAACCAGCGAGTTGCTCGACGACTCCGCTGTTAACTTGCCTGCGTTACTGTCTCAGATATTCCAAGAGGCAAGTGGACGCTTTGAAGATGCCGGAATCTTAAACGGTAACAACACCACCAACTATGCAGGAATCTTGCAGGGTTCATCAAGTGATTATGTGATGGCTAACGCCACATCAGTTACTGCTGCTGACTTGTTCGGTATTTTCTACACCTTGCAGGCACAGCACAGAGGTAGTGCTACTTGGGTGATGAATTCGTTGATATCGAAAGAAATCAACAACATTAACGCAACATCAGCCGGTGTTCATTCAGTAAATGATCTGAATACTGCACCTGCTGAATTCTTGCTTGGTAAAAGAGTTATAAATAGTGACGTAAGTGGTAACGGACTTGCCGATTCCATAACGGCAGGAGATGAAATTGCGGTCTTTGGAGATTTCCGCAATTACTACATCTTTGACAGGATTGGTTTCCAAATCAGAAGAAACGACAGTCTGTATATGGAAAACGACCAGATTGGCTTCTTTGCCACACGCAGAGGTGACGGACAAGTAGGGCTTGCTGACGCATTCAAGATTCTGAAAGCTGCTCCTTAATAGCGAATGAACTTCGGGCAGGGTAGGAAACCTCCATATCATCCCTCCTTCCCTGTCCGATTCAGAAATGTAAATCGGGGCATGAAGAACCAAACTACGACACAAGAATATAAATAGGTCAGAACGCCAACTAATCTATATCTTCATGTCCCATAAGAAAGGAGGCCAAATATGGCTGTAAAAGTTAAATGCACGAAGACAGTAACGGTATCTGCTATCGGCACAGTCTTTAACGAGGGCGAGACGTATGACGTTCCTGCCAACGTTGCAGACACTTATGGTGAATATCTGGAGCGAGTTGAGAAGCCTGCTCCCAAGACAAAAAAAGCGGAGACCGAGGAAGATAAATAATGGTCACTCGCCACACCTACGCTTCGACAGATGATCTAAGGGATTATCTCGCAGGGACGAGTTACTCTTCCGGTTGGACTAGTGACGCAGTTATCCTGCGTCGGTTTTTAGAAGCTGCTTCCACCAGGATAGATAACTACGTTGGGATGCAGTCTTTTGGTGCAAGGATAGAAACCCATTATTACGATATCGGAACAGGGACGCTCCGAGAAAGTCCACAACCGAGTGTGTCCGGCGTTTTATCTGGAGAGATCGGTGTGGGTGATATGTTGGTCGCTGTTATTCCTTTTGAGGATTGGCTGATAGATGCGACCACGGTGACAAACTATAGTGGGACAGATCGAAGCACCTCCGAAACTTTATCAGAGGGGTATGCGAACGATTACTGGCTAGAGCCTTATAATTCCAATCCTAAAGTGCGCCTCAAGTTTAATGAGGACAGCACCAAGTCGTTCAACGCAGGACAGCAGACGTTAGCGGTTGCAGGAACGTGGGGATACACAAATGACACCACAGTTCAGACCGATCTTGCTGCTGCGATTACAGACGATGCAGCAGTTGAGATTGAAGTAACTAGTGCTGCATCTTTGGGTATTGCGCAGACGATCTTAGTTGGTACAGAGCAGATGTATATTACTGGCATTAGTTCCAACACCTTGACCGTCGAGCGTGGAGTTAACGGAACGACAGCAGCGACCCATCTCATAAATGTAAATGTCTCTTCATACGATTATCCTCCGTTGGTTGTGCAGGCGTGTTTAGACCTTGCCAAGATCGAGTTCCGAGATCGGGACATGGGTGTCACGAACATCATCGGTACAGGAGAGCAGGGAATCACCAGAGCCGACGTGTCGGCTACCACGATTCTGCGTAGCCTGGACGAATACCAAGCAACGACTCCGGTTTCCGAGGTTTACTTTTAGTGGCAACGACTACTGAATACTCCGGCCCTTTATTTGATGGCGATGTAACTCGCCGTCTCGTTAAGGCTGCCAATCGTGGCTTGCAGGACATTGCTACGTTAGGACAGGGAAAAGTTCGTGAACAGTTGAAGCCTGGACACGGACGCAGAACCGGAACACTCCAGAGAAGTATCTTCGGGTGGGTTTATAAAGACTTACACGCAAAGATTGATGCAGGAGAAAAGGTATTCGGGAGGAATTTGATTTATTCGTACTGGGTGGAAGGTGTCAGCAACCGAAACACAACTTCCAGTTTCAAGGGATACCGAATGTTCCGAAGGGTGTACGAGTGGATGCGCCGTATGCCGAAAGAAATTAAAGAGTTATTTGAAAGAGCATTGTACGAGGAGTTCAGATGAGCCGATCCGGTGCATTGGACAGAATAGATGCTTTATTGGGGACTGTTACCGATCCGCAGTTTACAGCTGTGATTCGTGGCGAACCATTATCTATATCTGGCACTCCGGTGGTGGCCTTTTGGTTAACCAACAGAAGAACCGTACAGATGACCTTGGCAAATGCATCGAGCGAAGTGGATTTTTTGATCCGCTGTTTCTTTAGGATGCAATCTAGCCAAGATGTGAGAGAGTCTTTGGAACTCGATATGTGGAATGCGATGGCGAACATCGAGACCGCATTAAGAAGTGATACAGACCTCGCAGGAAACGTATCGGATGCAAGTTTTGGAGATATGACGACGGCTTACCTCGAGGTGAGCGGAACTGTTTACAGGGTGGTGGATATCCCATACAGCGTGGAGATATTAGGAGAGACAACGATCACGCCTTAAAAGGAAGATGAAGATGAGGAGGGGACGATGGCGATTACGAGTGGATTAAACGTTCGGCTTTTAGTAGAAGGTCGGGATTTATCTGGAGATGCTAATGCTTTAGATAGCATGGGTTATACCCAGAATCTCCTCGATACGACGACTTTAAATAAAGCTGCTATGGCTCGGATTACTGGACTGTCTACAGGATCGGTATCAGTATCGGCTTATTTCGATAATGCTTCTAACCAGGGTCACGCTACCTTTTCACAGAACTCCGGAAAAATACCGACGGCAGATCAGGTTGTGCTTGTTCCTTTGGGATCAGATATAGGTTCTCCTTCAGTCGGATTGAGCGGTAAGCAGGCCGAATACAACGTGAGCAGGACAAGCGGATCGGCGATCACGAGTTCGGTTACATATGAAGGCAACGGTATGGGTGGAGAGTTCGGCGTAATGCTTACAGCCTTCGACGATACCCACGCATCCTCATCATCTAATTCATCAGTCGATAACTCGGCTTCCTCCTCTGGTGGTGGAGTCGGTTATCTGGAAAACATTTCATTAGGTAGCGGAACGGTGACGGTAAAGATCGAAGACTCACCAGACGATGCGACGTGGTCTGATCTTCTTACATTCACGGCTACAGGAACATCGGATGTTCCATCAGCGGAACGAGTAGAGGTTACAGGAACGGTGGATAGGTATGTGAGGGTGACCACTACAGGCACATTCACAAATTTAAAATTTGCTTGCCAATTAGTGAGACTTTAAGGAGGTCAAATCATGGCAATACAGGCAGGGCTTGGCGATTACCTAGCGGTTGATGATAGTGGTGGAAGTGCGAGAGATATTTCCGACAACGTCAACTCTGTGGAGATCACCAACAATCAAAACTTAATCGATGCGACGACTCTGAGTAAGTCTGCAATCGAGAGGATCATTGGTCTTGGCGACTTCGGTCTCACGATCAACGGCACTTTCGATTCGGCATCTAACAAATCGCACGATGTCTTTAAAACTAAATCAGGGACGAGGACAGTATCGTATGCCATCGGTGGGAACACTCAGGGCAATCCGATCATAGAAGTCGAATGCCTGGTTTCGGAATACAACATATCAAGAGGAGCAGACGGAACTTTGACATTTACTGCAGGATTGCAGGGTCAAAGCGGAGCGGTTGCTACTTGGTCAGTAGTTCCATAAACATGGCGACTAAGACAACGAAACCATTTCTAATCCAGAGGCGTGAGTGCCAGATCGAGTTTCCAGAGGGACACGAATTCGAAGGGATTGAGATACGAGCGAGACTAGACGTTGAACTAAATATGCTCCTGGAGTTTCAAGCCATGAGCGAAGAGGGTTCTTCGGAAATGTCTCGCACCGTGTTCACAAAATTCGGAGACGACGTTCTTTTGGAATGGAATGTTCACGACGAAGACGGCAAACGAGTCAAGGCTGACGGAGCAGGGTTTCTTACTCTTCCAATGGCGATGGCGCAGGCCGTAATCACCTCTTGGATCGAGGAAGCTGCGAAAGTGGGGGAAGCCTAGAGGCTGACATCGCACGGTGGAAGGCAACTGGTGGTGGCACGGACAGAGAAGGGAATCCGGTAACCAAGCCGTTAGCGTTAGCGCAGGCGGAACTGGTTGATGGAATATGCCAGAGATATTCTGTCCTGCCATCGGAGGTTTTAAAGGAAGATGTCGGCCTGATTAAGTTAGTACAAATTGCCGTTTTAGGAGAAGACAACAAACATGGCAAACCTAGTCAACATCGTCGTTGATGCAGATACTAAAAAAGCTAATACCGGATTAAAAGGGTTAAAAGAGAACGCCCTCGGTATTGGTCTTGCTGTTGCTGGCATCGGCGCAGCGTTTGTCAAAATTTCAGATGACTTTACCAAGTCAAGTCGAACCATACAGGCCGGAACAGGTGCTACAGGTAAAGAACTTGAGCGTCTGGAAAAGTCGTTCCGAAATGTTGTTGCCCAAGTGCCACAGGGATTCGAAGAAGTTTCACAGGCTGTCGCCGATGTAAATACGAAGATGGGAATTAGTGGATCGGCTCTGGAAGATACGACCAAGGCGTTTTTGGATTTGGCTCGTGTAACCGGATCCGATGTAAGTCCAATGATCGCAACGGTATCGGACAGCATGGCGATGTTTGAAGTGCCGATGGATCAGGCAAGGCACACGTTAAACCAGTTCCTCGCAGCTTCTCAGGCGAGCGGAATCGGCGTTAACCAACTCGCATCCAGGATGCAGGAGTTTGGCCCTGTATTAAACAACCTTGATATGACGATGGAAGAATCGATTGCATTCTTCTCTCAGTTAGAGGGCGCAGGAATATCGGCATCAAGAATAATGCCTGCCTTGAATGCATCCATGCGAAGGCTTGCAGGTGCAGGAGTCGAGGATTTACGAGGCGCATTGTTTGCTCAGATGGAACAGATAAAGGCAGCTGAAAGTTCTACGGAGGCTCTGTCCAGAGCGACTGAACTATTCGGTGCTGAAGGTGCGCAAAGAATGAAGGTCGCAATCGAGAACGATCTCATACCTTCAATTCAGATTATGTCTAAAGAATTACAAGAGGCAGACGACCAGATCAGCGAACTCGGAGCAATGACCACGCTCGGTGAAGAGCTTGCGAAATTGCGTGACAAACTCAAGGTTGTTGGGGAACCCCTCGGTGACCTGATGGAGAGTTTCGGTCTGTTGGCGATTGCTATAGGAACTGTCGGCCCTCATTTATTTAAGTTAAAAGGACTCATCGCACCTGTTATCGGCGTTTTTGGCGCACTTGCAGCAGGAGTCTCTGCAGGCGCACTAGCGATGGCTGCAGGAATCGCAGCGGTGCTTCTTACTATCGGTTGGATCATATGGGCGATCTACGATTGGGAGTCAGCAACACAATTTCTAAAAGATGCCTTAGACAAGGTGGAAAAGTTCCTTAACGAAAACTTCAATCTTTCAATCAAAGACGCATGGCAGAACATGAAGGATTGGGCATCGGAAGTTAAAGGAAACTGGAAGGACGCATGGGACGGACTTAATCGAGGATTTCAAACTACAGACAGGATGCTCGGAAATGTCGAGGGCGCAGTCGGAAGTTTCGTCAAGGGAGCGTGGGCAGCACTTGTCGAAGCTGATTGGGACAAGGCTTGGGAACACTTCAAAGATGCCGGAACGGAAGTAAAGCATTTCTTCCTGGAACTTTGGAACGTCATGCCTCAATGGGTCAAAGACGGCGTGGGCGCAATGAAGGAAGCATTTTTAGACTTTAGGGATTGGATGTATGACCTGATTAATAACATATCTGAGGGATTAAATAATCTTGGTGAATTCGAAATTAATATTCCAGAATCAATAAAGGGAATTCCGATTCCTGGACTCGGTGGAAAGAGTTTCAAAATAGACACGCCAGATATTGGAATGCTCCAGAAGCCTCAAAGAGAATCCGATGAAATGTTGGAACTTCTCCATGCGCAGGAAGGAAGAATGATTATTAATTTTCATGGGAACACATATGGGTTTGATGACTTTGAGGAACAGGTCTCACGAGCGGTAAGCAGTAAGGTTAGAGGCGGAGGATATCAGGGAGTTATTCCATCAAGATAAGGTGACATATGGCAGACGAATTTAAACATAAAGCGGTGGGCACTTCGTTAACCGAACAAGAGTGGACAGGAATTGATACTCATCATATAGATCAACAGGCTACTGGTGATTTGATTTACGCCACGTCAGCAACGCAGCTGTCGAGATTGGGAATAGGATCGGCGCAGAAATTTCTCAAGGTAGCAGGAGGAGTTCCCACTTGGGACGATGTTGATGCAAGCGATCTTACAGGCCAGACACTCGCATCGTCGATTGTTTTCACCTCGATTACTGCCGTTGGAACAATAACGACAGGAGTTTGGGAAGGAACTGCAATCGCTGCGGATAAGGGGGGGACAAATCAGACCTCGTGGACAGCCGGAGACCTCCTGTACGCATCAGGAGCAAATACTTTGTCCAGGCTTGCTCTGGGAAATGCAGGAGATCAATTAAAAGTTAACGCATTAGGTACTCAGGTTGCTTGGGAAGCCGGTGCAAGTGGAGCCTCAGTCGGTTTGGCTATGGCTTTCGCAATAGTGTTTTAAGGAGAATTAAATGGCAAATCCACCAGACATAGTTAGCGTTGCTCATATCTATGGGAATGAACAATGTACAAGTCTTTCTACGACTAACGCCACCGCTATTATGGATGCGGTTGCAACAAATTATTCTCACAAGGTGAACATGATAATCGTTTCAAATATTGACGGAACGAATAACTGTGACGTTGATGTTTACATAGACAAAGATGGAACGGCTTATTATCTAGCCAAGACAATAACGATTCCTGCGGATTCATCTCTCAGCCTGATAGATACTCCGCTTTATATAAACCATAACGCAAGCGGTACAGGGAACAGGTTGATGGCAGTTGCTCAGACCGCAAGCGACCTAGATGTTGTCGTCAGTTGGGAAGCCATCACGGATGTTGCCTAATGCCTAATTACCGCATTCCAAATAATGCCAACAATGATGCTAATGGCATGTGGAAAATGAACGCTGTTCAAAGAGCAAGAGAAGGGAGCGAATGGCCTGACCCTCATGTTCCTTATACCCCTTCCCAATACTACATAAGAACGTGTACAGGATATTCGGGAGCTATCACAGATGGGACATCCACGAACTGCGGAACATCTGGGAATGGGACTTACCAAGGAAGTTGGGGTTATTACAGCACCTCAAACAATGCTGACTGTATAGGGTTTTCTCATCAATACACAGGCTCGTCAGCGGCTAACTATAAATTGAATAAGATTTCTCTTGGGAGTGGGATTGGGGCTTGGACTGGAAACTTTTCAAACTATATCTCTTGGAGAGCCAAGATATATACAGGATTTGGAACAGCAACAAATACCGTTATTTATGACTCAGGAACGGTTAGCACTATTCAAGGATGTAACTGCATCATGGGGTTAAACTGGTATTCCTCAACTTGTGGAGGGTACGATAATTTCTTCATGTTAGAACTTCCTGACGGTACTGGTTCTGCTGACCCTTTACCTGCGCTGTCTTGGAATACTGGTTATACGGTAGCTTTTGCTTATCTCATGTCGTCAGGTAGTGGAAGGTCTCAATATAATGCTGGAGAGAGCAACAGGGTCATAACTCTTAATGACGGAAGCCAAGTAACTCAAAACCATTTCGCATCACAGAATTCAATGTCTGATAGCTCACCATTCGGAGCCAGTAATGGAACATCAGGGGGTTATGGTGGAAGTGGGCAATTTCCAGTTTTAGGATACTTAATATAATGGCAAGAATACCTAACAATTCAGATGCCTCGTCAATGTGGAAACTCAATGACGTTTATGTCGCACGAAATGGAGATGAATGGCCTGACCCTTATCAGCCACCTACCTTATGTGCCTTTTCACGTTCTACAGGAACGGCAATGACAGGGATATATACAGGGCTTGCTAATGGTGCAGGGACTAATAATAGTTCGGGTTATCCCATTACTAATGGATGGGGACACAATTGGAATTCCGCAAATGCCATAAACATGAGTACAACCACTACAGGAAGTGAGCCGAATTACCAGTTGAAATGGGTAATGTTACCGTCTGCAAATGCAGGATATTATAACTATTCAGCTAATGTCCTACTTCGGATTTGTGTTGGGTCTAGTCTCGCTAGCGGTAATAGAGTTTATGAGTCATTAGTAGTCCAACAGTTAATGAATGGGGCAGATACATGGTCGAGATTTGATTTACCTTCTACTGGAACCATTATGGGAAACAACACTTTAAGTTGGGGAACAAACTATTGGGTTGGGATGGTAATTAGCAATGGGAATTATGTTGTAACTAGTTATTGGACAGGTAATTATCAGTATTCCGAAAGCCATACTGTTCCAAGTGGTTCCCAATGGACTATGAGTTGGAATTCAAACAATGTTAATTCTGCTATCAACGCATGGTCACCCTACTCAAATAATGGAACAACCTACCAATACGGAATGTTGGGACTATGGGGGATTGAAGCATAATGGCAAGAGAACCCAATCAAACTGAAGCAAGAGGAATGTGGGATGTTACTCGTCCTAACCAACAGCGAAACGCTATCTATGGAGAAAGGTGGCCTACACCTTATATTCCTTATACCTTTGAAAAGTGTGCCTTCTCAAGAAGTAATTACGGAGGTTCTATCTCAGGAGTTTACACAGGGTTAGCTAACGGCAATGGTACTAATATTGGAACTGGGTATCCTGTGTTATATAACGGTTGGGGGTATGGGCAAACTTCTATGGATTGGGTTTCGTTTCAAGTTTGGGACTCTAATGGGTGGCCTTCTGACCCTTACACCTTAGATTGGATAATGATATCCAGACCGTACAACGCTAGTTTCTGGACTGACTACGTTGTAAGGATTTCAACTGGAACTGACTTTTCAAGTAATGTTGTTTATGAAACAGGTGGGTCAATCTATTTAAATACATCAAGTAGTGTTGCGACTTATCAAAGACTTGATTTACCCAATACTGGGACACTTCAAGGTACTACGAATTTAACAATGAATACCGACTATAACATTGGGTTGAAATATACGTCAGGGTGGTGGACTTATAGTGGGAACTCGGCATATATGGCTTCGGGTGTTCACACCACTCAACAAACTCATACATTAACAAATGGAAGGACAGTTGGCATGAGTTGGTTTGACCAAGTTTCTAATGCGAATTGGAACGGTTATTCCAACAATGGAACTGGTAGCACTTACGGTCAACTTTATTTATATGGATTAAGTGTGTAATGGCAAGAAGGAGAACTCATGGCGATAATAGTAACTAAATTTATAACTACAACAGATTCAGAAGGGAATAGCAGACCGACATACCCTGAGTTTGCTATTTTGCACGAATCCTTTTGCTATGACCAAGATGACGAAACCTTTGTCACTATTGGACTTGGTGGAGGAACTGAGATTACCAAAGCAGAGTTGAAAACTAGGGCTTTGGCTATCCATGCCAAAGTACCGTTTCAGAATAGGGTATACGGCACTCCGCCTGACCCACCAAATCCACCGACCATTACAGATATGACAGACGCAGAAGTTGAAACAATGGTTGATGATTGGTGTACGGAGAGAAACGCCTCATGAATGAACAGATAACGGAAGCAGATATAGAACAGCTTTGCAAGGAGAATCCAGTTGCTAACGAGCAGTTGAGGCGCATAGTGGCAGAGCGACAGAAGAAGGAATTGATAGATATAATCGTGGCTGAAGGAATAGGTGATAAGCTGAACCAGGCTGAGTGATTGGTGGTGGAGGATGTAGCGAGTGCCGACGAATGTTTACAGGGTAGAGGTGGATTGGGAAGGCAACGGCTTATATGCCGGAGCAGATGATGACATCACCTCCGATGTTATAAATGCCCAATTCAGAAGGGGCAGAGATTACGCTTCGCAGCTAACCGGAAATTCAACTGCCGGAACTCTCAAGCTTCGTTTAAACAACACAACCGGTAAATACAGTCCGTCCAATGCTGCTTCTGCTCTTAGCGGTAAGAATCTTCCAGGAAGAATGTGCAGATTCACAATTGCTCCTTCTAGTGAGTTTCCATACGAATTTCCTTTTAATTTTTCGACGGAAGCCGTCCAGATATGGAACGGACGTTTGGAGAATGTGACCCCGAATCCATCATCGCACACCGTTGATACCTGTACTCTCCATGCCCTTGGGCCACTCGGATACATAAATGAATTTGTACCCGAATCAGATATGGAAACAACTGTCCGGACTGATGAGGCTGTCGGCATGATTCTTGATGCAGTCGGATGGCCTGCCGTATATAGGGATTTAGCGGTTGGGCAGACTACGATGACTCGATGGTGGACTGATTCTAACAGGACGATTGATGCTCTTAGAATCGTTGAAGAGACCGAAGGTGGATTTATAAAAGAGAAAGCAAATGGCGACATTGGTTTCGAATCAAGAATAACAAGACTTGCGAGTCCATTTAATACGAGTCAGGCGACCTTTAGCGATGCAGCCGGAGCGACTAACTCTTATATGAGCGTTGAACAGGTCGATCCGCTCGCTAATATTCTGAATGAAGTAAGGGCACTTTCCTATACATATAATTATCCTTCGCTTGGTGTTCTCTGGACGCATCCGGAAACAGGTGCAGACAGTCCGTTTTTTCACCCTGGTGAAACAAAAACATTCATTGCAACTTATCCAAACAATATATCGCCAATAGGAGCAGCCGGAGTTAACAGTTGGGTCGCTCCTGTCGCCAATACCGATTACACCTGCAATACGCAATCCGGTGGTACTGGCGTTGATAGCACCTCAGAATACACGGTGACAGTTTCTCCTTTAACTGGTGGATTCGTTCAGCGCAATCGAATGAATATCACCATAACGAATACAAGTACATGGAGATCAGGCTTCTTAACCAAATTAGAGGCGAGAGGATATGCGGTTAATGCCAATGCTCCGGTGACGGTGGAATCTGTGGATACGGTCTCACAGAACATCTACGGAGACCGTTCGTTCACGGCAGACACTCGGTTCTTTCCCAGTTCTACTAATGCACAGTCCTGGTGTACGTTCCAGAATCAAATCTTCGGAACTCCCATCAATTTTCTGCGCCTTAACTTCAATGCGAACGTATCGGCAGCCAATATCCTGCAGGCCAATGAGAGAGATATATCAGACCGGATCACAGTTGTTGCCAATAACAATGCTCCGCTCGGAATCAACGAGGATTTCTTTATAGAAGAGATTCGGCACACCGTTTCTAACGGTGGCACTCAGCACATGGTGAGTTGGCTTCTGAGTCCTGCAACTGGTGGCTATTCTCAGTTCTGGGTGCTTGGAACAGGTCGGCTCGGTACAAGCACAGTTCCGGCTTACTAGGAGGATCAGATGGCTTGGGCGACACCGAAAACAT
>VTLG01005887.1_pt1 | contig 33241 bp, 14 predicted proteins | sample 4694571 | NCBI WGS metagenome assembly VTLG01 (sample SAMN12604809, study PRJNA352737) | marine metagenome | biome: ENVO:00000447; feature: ENVO:00000209|ENVO:00000569|ENVO:01000036; material: ENVO:00002151; isolation source: viral sequences binned using virsorter ...
TCTGAACCGGCATCCATTCCCATCATCGAAGCAGCACCTGCAAGAACCCACCCAACAAAGGGAATACCAGTAAGGGAGCTACCAACAGTAGCCCCAACGCTACCCCCGACAATCTTTCCCGTAGATTTACCACCTCCTCTTGCTTCAATGCAAGCGATGGTTTTGTCACTAAGTTTTTTTCCTTGTGCTGACGGATCGATCCAGGTGTTATGGTTCGAGACCGGTCCACCATGATGTGTCTTACTACCGACTGTGTATTGTTCTTTGGTCTTAAACGTGTTGTTAGCCAATCCCAGAAACCCACCTTTGGTTTTTACATCCCGTTCCACATGCATAATCAAAGGGTCGTTCGCACGATAATTAATTGCATAACCATCCTTACCTGCTCTCACACTGTAAGAAGTATATTCACCAACTGGCATATTAAGTTGAGGAAATTTACTCTGCTTAGAAATCATTCCTATCATCCCTATATGAGACAAAGCAAATAAACTTCCAACTGTTCCAATTGATATCCACTTCCACTTCTCATTCATGAAATTATAGCAAGGCTCTTTTATATAGGCTTCTTTAACCTAAAGCAATAGCAAGACCTATTGATGTTTTCCCAGATAATGCAGTAAGAACATTAGTAGAACCAATAGTTATTGATTCGTACGCTGTTAGAATGCCCACCGTAGTAATACCAGTTACACCCAGAGTATTGATAGTAGCAATACCAGTTACATTTAAGTTTCTGGCAGTTTGTTCATCATATACAATATCTCCCGTAACATCCAAATCACCAGTAATAGTAGCACTACCTTTAACATATAGTGCAGTAGCAGCATTTGTAGTTCCTATACCTACATTTGCTGTAGTAACAATACCTGTAGAATTAGATTCCCATATGGTACTACCCGCACTTACACTAGCAAATTTAAAGTTCTTTCCTGCTGCCTGAGAAGTATCAACTGTTAGATACATTCCATCATAAGCACTTAAATTAGTGGCAATACCAGTAATATCCTCAAGATACTGTAACTCTACTGAACCACCACCTCCAAAGGTTGCTAATTGGTGCTGAACTCTTTCAACAAACAACTTATAGTGCTTTTGTAATTGATCAATAGTTACAAAATTTTGATCTATAGGAGTAAGAGGATCGGAATTGTTAACATCTGGTGGTTCATTTAAAAGACCTTCACTTAAAGTTTGCTGCTCTCCTTTTATTTGCTCAACCAGTTTATATAATTCAACAATATTAGTAGAAGCATCTTCAAATTTAGTATTTAATTTAGAAATATCCCTTGATACATTCTTTTTTAAATCACTAATAGTATCATCATAATATTTTACTTTAGGAAGATTCTCAACTTCTTCTCTTAATCCACCTAGATAATTCTCAAAAACTTTATAAGAATCATAATTCTTTTCTTGAGTTTCAGCAATCTGTTTTTGAATATTTTGATTGAGTTTATTATATTGACTCAAGATCTGCTTTTTAAGTTTTCTATCATCGTCCTTAAATTGGTGATGATGATCCCAAATCTTAATAGCAGTTTCTTTTAACTCCTCATATATTTTATTTTTAGTTTCTTCAATAGTCTTTCTTACATTCTCAAATTCAACTTTATTTTCAAAATCTTTCAGATCAAAGTTTTCAGAAATCTCTGTGACTTCTTGATCTATACGATCTCTAATAGATTTAATATTATCCCCTACTTTAATAAAGTCATCATCAATTACACTAAAGGTCTTTCCAATCCATGTAAAATCAGGAACCTCATTAACTTCATTAACCCATTTAGGGAACTTGGGAATTGATTCCCTAACCTCTTCTATCTTCTTGTCTAAGGAATTAATATCAGTATCATAATATTTAACTTCCGGAAGAGATTCCTTCAATCCTACAAGTTTTCCTTCTAATTCTTGTAGTTGTTCGTCATAGTATTTTACTTCCGGTAAATTAGCAATATTATGCTTAACATTATCAATTTGATCACAAATTGCTTCTACCTCAGCGTCATAATATCTTATTTCTGGAACAGTAGGAATACTAGATTCTACTTGTTCAATCTGTGCTGCAAGTTCTTGTAGTTCTTTATCGTAATATTTTATTTCTGGTATTTCTGGGATATCTCTACGGATATCATTAACCATCTGAACCAATTCTGGCCAAGGAGGAACTATATCTTTAACCTCTGCAAAAGACTCTCCATTAGCATCTTCTAGAGTCTGAACAGCTTCTTCTAATACTTCTTCTTCCTCTTCAACAACAAACTGCTCAACAGAAGGTAATTCCGTTTCAGCTTCTTCTGTTATAAATTCATCGAGTGATGGCAATTCACCTTTATTAGTAAAATCATCTATCGACGGTAATGGATCCGACATTGTATGAGTATCTGAAGTACTTTGGGATTCCTCTCCCTGATTTATTTAGATTCTTCCTTTGCTCCATTTTTAAGAAGCTTAGCAAGATCTGAAGTAGATCCTACAAATAATGCATTATTAACAGTAGATGGTCCTTTTTGTTGTGTTTCTTCTTCTACATCTTTTAATTTCTTCTGCAAATCCATCAACTTATCAGTTGCATCAGAAACACTCTTAATCAACTGCCCAGCTACTTCATATGCTCTAGGCATCTCACTCTCTTGAGCAAGTTCAAGAATACCGTTAATTGCTTCTTGACCTTTTTCTATAATACTGTAAAGGTTTCCACGAGTATATTCATAGTCTTTAGTAATATCATCTTTAGTCAACCTATCCGGTTTCTGTTCAGGAGTAATTCCTACAGATTCAGTTTTTACAACTTCAGCAGTAATATTAAAAGCATTATCTAATCTATTTGCCATTATCCATTCCAAGTAGATGTTCCACTAAATCCAAAGTCATCTCCTTCTTCTACTAATGCATTATCAGCAGATGTAATAGATTTAACTGATGTTCCTCGAATATGAGCAAGTTTTGTAGTTCCATCTTGCCCTCTCTTAACGGTAATCTTATTACCATCTACTGCTTTAACAAATAGTTCTTCTCCACCAACATCAATATAAACGCTAGTTTCTCCTGAAGCAGTGATAGTAGATCCATCATCTACCTCAAACGTAGTTTGAGTCTTAGTTATATCCTGAGCAAGGTTAGTAAGAACAGTTCCATCATAATTCTGAATTGCTCTTGGAACAACAGAATACGTAAGATTGCGTTGTGCATTTGAAGTATCTGTCCCTGTAAGATAATTGACAGTAGACTTTGTAATGATATCCTTGGAAGCGTCTGTAACAGGACCAAATAGATATGTCTTAGCAGTAAATCTTAATGTATAAAGAAGAACTCTTCTACTTTCAAAGTCTCCTTCATAATCATCCTGAAATGTAATATTTTCTAGAATAATAGGAATATCTCTCTTTTCATTAATAGATCCTACAAGATTAACCGACAAGTTGTAGGAAGGTTGGAAATAAGGTAATATTTGTTCTATGACTTGTAATGCATCATCATTTAATTTACACATAAGAGCAAGTTCAAATTGCATGTTATAAGGAACTGGCATATATGCCTTTTTCTCATCAGGAGTATCTGAATCAGGATTCTGAACAACAATCTTTTGAGTAGTGGTTACCTTTCTTGCAGGATCATATGTCAATCCAGTAAATTCAAATGACATCCTGGGCAAACTCAAAGATGTTGCTTTATTCAAATCTGGTGATTGATTCAAACGCGCTAGAAATTTCTGAGTTGGTCCATAAGCTAAAGGAACTCTTATCACATCAGTTGTAGCATCTGAAGAGTCTTTATGCTTAATGGAAATACCATTAAACAGAGTACCAAATGAAATAATGGTCCTCCTCAATATTTCGTTATAAAAATACTCAAACATTGTTATGATCCTAGTATATTATATTTAGGGTATACCGAAGGGGTTCTGTTCCGTAAAGTCTAAAATAGCATCCGCTTCGGTTTCGATATTGATATTATCAGCAAATCCATCCTCTGGAGGATCCTCACTAATCAATCTCAATGCATGAACTGCTCCAGTGCTTGAACCCGTTAGATCTTCTCCAATACTAAACATTCCAGAAACATTTGTAACTTCCAATACATTAGTAGAAGCATTCCAAGTTCTTACTCTTCCAGTTACTCCTGTTATTGAACCTGTTATAACTTCATTAAATGCGAAGTTACCACTATTATCAAGTGAAGGATCACCAATTGTAAGCGTAGGACTAGAAGTATATCCTGCACCAGCATTAGTTAAGTTAATAGAAGTAATAGTTCCCGCAGAACTTACAACAGCTTCAGCAGTTGCAGTAGTACCCACTCCCACTGGTCCTGTAATAGTAACTGTAGGTGCTGTAGTGTATCCAGAACCTTCTGAAGTTAATGTAACCACTCCAACAGTCCCATCACCAATAAAGGCAGTTCCTGCTGCTCCAGAACCTCCTCCTCCAGTAATCTGAAGAGTTGGTGCTACAGTATAACCCGATCCTGGATTTGTTATTAAAACCTTTTGAACAGATTTTAAGTTATCACTAATATTCAGATTGCATACATTGATTCCAGAAATCATTGAAGCTGTAAGAATACCAGTTACCCCTTGAGCCACAGAGCTTATACCAATGGTTGGAATAGCACTATATCCACCACCCCTATCACTAAGAGTAATCAATCTAATAGAACCTTCAGTATTGAAACCAACTACAGCAGTTGCTGTTGCTCCTGTACCCACAACAGTAAGAGTTTGTGCAGATCCTAGAATTGTCGAAGTTCCAGCCTCAGAAGTTCCATCATAATCATCACCGATAAGGGTATCATCAATTTCATCAACACCAGTATCAATAACCTCATCCTCGTAACGGAAGAGTTCACATTTCAACGTATATACGTAAGTTTGTCTAAGTTGATAGAAAGGTTTTTCATGTTCAACATACTTAATTTCAAACAACCTATCACCTAAAGGAAAATAGATTAAATCCCCTTCTTTAGGTCTGGTAGTAAGTTTTACATTTGCCTCATTCGACATCAAAGGCTCAATATAAGTTTCCCATCTTTCCCTAGAAATAATCAAAGTTACTTCATTGGTCTGTTCAATACCAAATTTAGAAAGTAAGGTAGGATTTTCTCCATATCCATCAAAATTATCAACATATGCTTCTAATGGATATGCATCATCAAATTTAGAACGTATAACTTCTCTTATGATGGATTTTTCATCCATATATTTTCGAGGCATATAATGCACCTCGACACCATACATCCGCAACTGTTCGTTGACGAGATCTTGAATTAAATTCTGTTCAGATCTAGCACCTTGTTGAAAATACGGATTAAGTGCCATGATCTTAACCTATCATATCTAAAGGTGGTAGTTCATATGTATTAGACATTTGTTCTCTGATGATTTCTAAATCTTTTTGTGCATCATCATAGATTTGTCGTCCATTTAATTCTACTCCACCAGGCAATTTAACTCCTTGGAATTTAAGTAAATTCTGTCCCCACTGTCTCTTAAGAAGAGCAGTAGTATATCTCTTTAAGAAAGAATCATTCCATACTCTATTATAATCACTTGGATCCATTAATCTAAAACATTCCAGAACTATCCACTCATCTTTATTCACAGCTCCCCAATCAATATCAAGATATAATCTATCTTGTCGTTGATTAAATCTAATTTGCTTATCAGTAGTTAATAAAAAATCAATATCAGACAAATATGTCTGTGCCATTGCATAGCTTAAAAGTCCAGTATGTCCAAGATTAAATGCAACATCGTTTAGAAACAATTGATATTTGATACTAAACATATTATTGGATATTGAATTACTTCCCCCAAAACGAAATATTTTATCTACTCCAATAACTGATGGGGGAACTTGTATATAATTGCTATTCTCATACCAAGTAAAAGTAGTTGCTACCCCTACAATAGTTGAAGATGCAGTCTCTGTTGTTATTCCTGTAGTCTTCTTACCACTAGCCATCGAGGCTTTTCCTCGATCAATATCATCTTGTGTAAATTTATATTTTAAATATGTCTTAACTACACCGTCAAAATGCCTTTCTTGAAAATATTGAATGGCATCATCTACAATATCTTCTACTTGTTCATCAGCGACATTAATTTCTAAGACAGGAGCACCTAACTGCCTCTTACAGTAATTAATGAAATCGGTTCTACTTGCCGGTTTAGACATTTATACAGTACCTCTACAATATTTAGGGTGCGGAAGCAATTCCCGTATATACTAAAATATTTCCATTCACTATGTTATAAATCGTTGCTCCAGAACTTACTAAAACATTATAATCATATCTACCATTACTTAAACTAGAAGTATCCGTGGATCCCATAGATATCTCAAATACTCCTCCACCAGCACTAGTAAAACCTACAGTAAAGGTTCCTGTAGGTATAGTTGTTGCTCCTATACCAGCACTTTTCTGCATTTGAGCAGATCCTGTCCATACAGTGGTTGTTGATACCCCTTGAAAATCAAAAGCAACATCATTAACATCAGTTACATTAAAAGTACTTTTAAAATCAGCTCCAGTATATATGGTCAAATTGGCAGCATATGCTACCCCTGCTGAAGGATCAAATGTTAAGGATTTACTTGCCATTGACTAACTCCTTTAATAGGGACTTAATTTCACCAATTTCACCTTTTAAATTAGCAAGATCTTCCTCCATAGAATCAACTTTGGCATGATTTGCTTTTTTAGCATCACGACCTGCAATATAATGATTATATTCTAAAGAATTTACATTCACTATAGATCCTGTTTCTGGATCCCTAGCAAGATCTTTATGTCCTTCGATAGTGTAATTTTCCATATTAAGCTAAAGTTATGACCCTCAAATCTTTTACTCTAGGAACATACACCTGACTTGTAGATATCAAGCACAATTTAACTCTATAATAACGGAAAGATGGTAAATTATCTACACTAAATGTGTATTCTCTAAATGCCATTTCTCCTCCAAATCCATAACTATTAGTCTTAGGAACAAACTTATCAGACTGTCCATCATTCTCTTGTTTCTTAAGAACTTGACCCCTACTATTAAGGTTATTAAATCCAGGGAAAGGAGTAAAGATTGGTTCAAATCCATTCTTATTAGAAATTGAATAGAATGCTCTAACATCACCATCTACATTACAATGAGCATCTAATATAATTTTAATAGAACTAGCAGATTGCTCTAATACAATTTCCTTACTAATATACTGACAAGCAGTAGGATCATCTGGAATTGATTTTACTCTATTATCTTCAGCATAATTGGTAATTACACTATTGACCCTATTGTTAGTAAGAATGGTACTTACTCTTTGAGCATCAATTACAGGACTCACCTTATTATCAGTAGTTCCTAAAGTAAGTCTCATTTGAAGAGATTTGTTACCTGTTACAAGATCCAATCTTTCATCTTCATTAACTTTAGAACCAATTTGTCTTGGGCTAAGAAGATAATTAGGTTCACCGATAGTAACAGATTCAAATCCTTGATCAATCCAAGGAATTTCATTACCACTAATGCTTGGTGCAGAAGTTGTTCTTATTTCACATCCAAGAGTAGTGCCAGTCGTTGTTACATTTTGAACAACAGGAGTAATGATCTCAAATGGCATATTTTGAGTTGCCTTAATTTCATATCCACCAGCAAATTGCTCAGAATTAATGTATAGTTTTGGATATCCAACATCATTACTTCTATCATCATTGACTGTTCCAATTCCAGTCATATCAAGTTTAATATTATAGTGATCAAATGCAATTGATCCACTAGGTGATGTGGCAGTAGAAGTTGATAATCCATGAGTTTTGTTTATTCTCTTCAAACTCACTCCACCTAATTCATATTTGTAAACTGGAGTTCCAACAGCATAATTTACTTGATTATCACCTCTGGCAGAAATATTAATTACATTGCCAGTAACATTGTTATATTCAAGAATTTCTTTTCCAATCTTAACATAACCCCTATTGGTTGTTCCAACTCCCACATTTTCAAAATTCTCATAAACACTTCCATCATCTACACTTAAAGAGGCTTGAGTTCCAGTATCCAATGCATTACTCAATTTAGATGGTTTAACATCAGATTGAACATCAGATAAAGTAACTAAATTTTCGGTAGAATACATTCCATGATTTCTATGATATACCGTCATATGCAATCCATCAGATTCTACATCAATAGAGCTAATTTGAACGTCACCTCCATTAACATATCCTAATTCAGTTCTAACACCTGCACTACTAGTATAGAATAAAGTATTAGCAGTACCGACCTTGAATTCACCTTGAACACTACTCAATGTGAGTTCATTCGTCATTCCAATACCAGCAATAGTAAATCTACCACACATACCAACTGTTCCATTACCACCAGTTGATAGACCAATAGTAGTAATTCCAACAACATCACCTACGGAATATCCTGTTCCACCATCGGAAATAGTTGCAGCAGCGGCAACACCATTTTCAATATAGATATCAGCAGTTGCTCCTTTTCCAGTTCCAGAATAAGTTACCAGATTTACCCCAGAGAAAGTATAATTTCCATCTAAAGGAGTATATCCCATACCCACGTTAGCAATGGTCAAATCACCTGTTGCTGATCCACCAGAACCAACAATCTTACCCTCAGCCAGAGTTCCATCTTGCCAGAGAATATTGCCCATTTCATAGGAATCCCCAACAGTAGTTCCAAGACCAACTCTAATTTTTCTAGAGTGTAAAGCTATTGAATCGGGCTGAAGTATAGCAATCTGATTATTTCCTTGAGTTAATTCAGGATTATAGAAATCAACAGTTCCTGAAGCTTCAAACTCTGCTCTATAAAGAGTAAACTTCAAATCTTCCCACTGGCTTGGTTCCCATGTAGAAGCATTTTGAGATTTAAAGAGAGATCCTAAGTAAGGTTGGTTAGAAATAAAGGTATCTGTAAGAAGATCGTTCTCACCAATCCTAGAAATATAAACACTATATTTGGTGGAGTTAGATGCCAATGCTATAGCATATTCAGTGTTTCCACCTTCTAAGTAAACAGGAGCTTTAAATTCAACCGTAGTAGCAACTGATCCATCACCAGAAGTATTGATGTCATCAGGATCTAATACAATTTCAGAGAAAGGAAGAATATGTTGTGTTGGTAATCCATCCTTCATAGATCTAAGTTGGAAGACACAAGGTACATCCATATCATCTTTAGTTCTAAAGAAGATATCACACTTAGTAACAAATATACCACCTTCATCTTCAACCAAGAATGATTGTGCTAATGGGTCATACCATCCAATAATATTTTCATTAGTAGTTTGTCCAAGAGTTTGATGCGATACTACTTCAGTTCCAAGACTTCTCTCTACATTTCTACTTTGGAATTCTTGTCTCTGTTCGATCCTTGCATTTCTAACAGAAATGATATTTTCCTGAACTGTTTCCAAAGTTCCGGAAGCAGTAAATGTTTCATCTGTTAATGTAGTTGCTAAATCAGGATTATTATCAGGATCATTAGTAAGACTTAAAACTTTTGTTCCTGTTTCAAATCTTGGGAAATTGAAGTTATTGGGATTTGGAATAAAGAAAGATCCAATAAGAGTCGCTGAAATATCAGAAAGAAGTTTTACACCATCAATAGTTGCGACAGCTCCACTACTTTGTCCCACCAAAACCATTCCAGATTCCACCCATCCAAAATATTCACCTTGTGGTTCATTAGATAATGAGAAAGTATCTACATTCAATAAGGTTGAAGTTGATGAATAATTTGCTGAAAGTGGTTGATTGCTATAAGGATTGTTTACAAAAGTCTTTGTAGGAACATCATAAGGACCTTCCCTATGATTAGACTGTGCAACCCTAAAGTTAATTGTTGGAATTGAATCAGAAGTTACTTGACTTAATCCTGTAGGATTAACCAAACCAGTAACCTTTTCACCTACCTGGAAACTTCCAGAGGTCATTGATATTTGAAGAAGTTTAGGAACACAATACTTAGTGACATCTTCTCCATCAAAGAAAGCATAGAGTCTAGTTAAAGGCTTAACTTTCTTAGCAATAAATTCAACATTTCTAGATCTCATATATGGAATAAGATCTCGACTTACAGTTCTATCTCCTACAGAAGTTTCTTCAAAAGATTCTGTTACAACAGTCTGTAAACCAGTCCTAGATTCTTGACCTTGTTGTCTTGTTTCTCTTAAGGTTTCTCTAACAGTAGTTGTAGTATCTCTTCTAATCCATCGAGCGGGGTTTCCGAATCCACCACTAAAGTCATTAATCCAACCACCCATTCCAAATACTTCACCCTGCTCAGTAATAGTATTATTTCGAGTTGTATCTACAGTAGTAGTTCCGGTCCAATTAGTTTCCCATGATCCCCATACAACAGGACCAAAACCTGTTTGTGGATCTATACCATCATTTTCAACCATATCATTGAAAACCGAAGTATAATTTCCTTCAACATCAATAATTTTTGCGTCAAGTCTAGCAGTATCCACCCAAGTATCAGATGCTGGATTCAACTCCATAGTTCCCTGCCAGAAACTAATCAAGAAAGGAGTTACGCTTTCTGTTCTAGTTGCAAAGTTTTGCTTTAACCACTCAACTTCTGTATAATCAAGTGTTATAATATCATTATTTTTTCTAACATTAATTCCTTCAACAGTAGAGAATCTCAGATCATCAGTAGGATCATTATCTACTACAGGACCAAAAATTAAATCTACTGAATTTGTATAATGCTTTGGTCTTAATTCTTTATTCTTTCTATCAATAGAGTTATTAATAACCCAATCTTGTTCTTGTGTTACAAAGGTATTGAAGTTGTCAACAAAGAATCCTGACTTATACCGATTTAAACCATCAGCATCAGCCACAAACATATTAGCAGTATTAGTTTCCAATAAAGAGAGAGTTGTATAATATTCAAGGTTCTTAATTCTATTTTCAAGCCTCTTTATATCCTCCATTCTGAATCTCTTATGATTCAAGAATTCAAGATGAGCACCCTTCACATCATACAAATATGGAGGAAGTTTAACAGTAACTAATTCTATAGCATCATCTACTGGTACAGGTTTTTTGGGATTTTCTGCAGGCTCACCATATTTAACTTGGAAATTACCTTCCTTATCTAAGAAAATTCTATCAATTCTTGGAAGATAGAAAGAAAAATCTAATAACAAACTTTCATCAGATGCTAAAATTTCAGGAACTGAATCCCCACTTCCAGTAAAACTTCTTCCAAGGAATTCTAAAGGAGACCTATCTCCTTCAGCAACAGAAGCAATGGAAACAACCCTAGGTCTAATATCAATTATATCAGTGTTAGAAATACGATTAAATCTAGGTATATCAACACCATAATCATAATCATTATATGAATTAACAGTTATAATATCTCCGGTATCATTACTATCAAATGAACCATTAGAATAGTAAATCTTTATTTGCTTAGAAGGTGCTACAGCATCTGCATTTCTCTTAACAGTTCCATAATCATAGAAAGTAGCATCTTGTCCGTCAGTAAAGACATACTTGGGTGATATATTAAAACTAGGAGAATCGAGGGTAGTAATTACTGCTGATGCATCAGATTCTTGGAAATTAACAGTTTCTCCTTCTTTAAATAGATTCTGATTTTTATATAAGAATGCAATGGTAGAATCATTTATTTTATCGGCTACAATAGCAACAGCTCCACTATCTACACCAATCAGTTCTTCCCCAATAATCAATTCATTAGTTGTTGTGGATTGAGTAACTATTGAACCTAAAGCTGCTTTAGGACAAGATGCCTCACCAGTATCAGCTGACTCATAAATTCCATGAATTTCAATAACATCTGGATCATTAATAGAAATAATTTTATCTTGAACTCTAGTTCCAAATGGATAACTTCCATAAGTTAATCCATCATTTAAAGTTGTAGTTCCAATACCAGATCCTACTTGGCTAGAATAATTCACAACATGCGTCTTAACTCTATTTCTTATCTTTCTCTTAGCCTTTGGTTTCTGTTTCTTAACTGTAGTAATAAGAGTTGCACTTTTATTGGCAGTAGGAGGGCTCGTTAATCCACGAATAGTACATTGATTCCCATTTGTTCCAAAATCAAATTGATCTTCAGTCAAATCATGAGTTTTTCCATCTACTCCTATTAAAGAGTATCTCTTTGGAGTAAATGGTTGGAAAGTCTCACCAGTTGGCAATTCTGGAACAGGATTATCAATTACACCATCAGTGATTGTAACTGTAAATGTTTTTCTAATAATAATAGTTCCATCGGTCAAATCAACATCAGATATATTACGTTTTGGAAGAACTGTAAATAAAGTGTTATCCGAAGAACTTTCTAATTTTGTACCTACTATCTTAAGGTCAGATACATTTCTATAAGGTGTAACACTTGTAATACCAGAAGCTTTAGTAGGTAATCCACCATTACAAATTCCAGATACGGTTGTAACTCCAACAACAGTTACATGATCACTTCCAACACTAATAATTCTTGATAAAATTGGATCATCAGATATAGCAATATCACTATATTGAACCAAATTACCAATAGTAGTAATTCCTGGGAAATCTAGATTTGTACTTTGTATTTTCGTTCCAGCAGCCCCTTGATCAAGTCCAATAGTAGCAACTCCAACAGAAAATAAAGTTTTAGGAATTATATTGGCACTAAAGGTATTAATACCCGCAACTCCATCGTCTGTTCCATATAGGGATTTTACATCTGATATAGAATGCTCCGTAATTCCTATACAAATTCTTCCATTATCAACACCATTGATAATAATTGGTTCATTCTTAATAAAGTTACCTTCTGTTTCATATACAGTAACTGCAGTTCCAGCAGTTACAGATCCTCTTAAAAATCCTGTAGCACCACTTCGTTTTCCTTCAATAAATGCAGGAACAGATTGTGTAAGTGATTGGTTTAAACTAATATCAGTAAAACTTTGTACATCAAATAATGAAAGATCCCATTCATCTAAAGCCGCATTGGATGTGTCATAAGATGAAGATTCTAATCTAAAATCATAAACTCTAGCAAGACCAATTTCATTACCAGGAGCAGTTTCTGAATTAACACCAACCCTATGATCTCGTAAACTTAAAACATAAGTGCTACCAATACCTACAGTCGGTGTTCTATAAACACTATTAATTCTTACAGTAGGACCAGTATTATAAATTATATTTTGACTTTCTACTAATTTTGTGTCTCTAGGTTTTGGAGCATCAATAAATGTAGGGGATGTCATTTCAATTTCATACCCTTTCACATATGCTTTACCTGGAGATAACTTATAAAGCATTAAATCATCAGAGGGAACCTCACCACCAGGAGTAAATTGACCAGCCTGGAAAACCCCTCTATTTCCAACATTATCATTTAAAGAGTTTAAAACTGTAATATCAAAAGGTCTTACATCATAATTACCACTCTCATCAAAAGTTCTTCTTGCAAGAGTATCCGTTATATCCCATAAACCAGAACCCCCTGTAAACCCTCCTACTAATCCACCACCACTACCAGATTTACCTGGTTTTTTAGTTCTTAGAACACCATCAGTAATAGTTGCTAGTTCAACAAAAGCACTATCATCAAAATCATCTAATGCTTTTTTATAAAGGCTTAAAGAAATCTTTAATCTATCAGCTCCTGGTGCAGCATAATTATTATATCCTTGAGAATTATCATTTAATGACTCATCTATATCAGCATTAATAATCTCTTCATTTACGAAAAGACCGACTCTATAATTAGGAGTATCACCATATTGATCAAGAATAAGAGTTTCTTGACTTACTTGGCAAAATTGTCCTCTTACAAAATATACACCATCTTGAATTTGGAAAGAAGATCCTGTAACAGATGCATTATTGGCAATAGTAATAGCAAATGGAGCTCCAACTTCAATTGCAGTATTACCTAATAAACCTGAAGTTATTATCTGAGAACATGTTAATTCTTCACCATTTGCAAAAGTTTGGGTGGAATTATTAGAAGTACTAGATTGTAAGTAATTAATATACAGAGTAAGTTGATTTCTTTCAGAATCATCAGCTAAAAGAACTTTATCTACAACAGCAGTAACTCCAGATCTTTGCCCTGTTATTTTTGTTCCTACTAATTGATCTACATATGCAGATACAGGAACTCCTTGATAATTATTGTTTATCTGAACACCATAATAAATTTGATTATATCCTGTATTTCCTGGAATTACTTTTGCACCTTCTTTAAAAAAGTGCTGACCAAACTTCTCAATCTGATTTTGCAGTATAGATTGAAGAGTTGTTAACTCCCTAGCTTGAACCGGAAATCCTGGTTTAAATAATACCCGATAGAAATCATTCGATGCATCAAAATCATCAAAATATGGAGCTACATTTAAGTTTGTTTGCTGTGGCATGATTTCTTAGAACTGCAAAACAATTTTAATATCTTCTTTTTGGCTCGATGATCTAGTTATAGCAGGTCTATTATCAACAAAAATAATGTTGCCACTATATTTTTTCACTTCAGGGTTGGCAATGCCACTACTAAATGATTGGCCAAGGTAATATGTCTTATTATTTATTACGGTAGATAGACCTGTAAACCCATCATCAATTTGTAAAGTCGATCCCGAAGAAGGAACAATGTCTAAACTACCATCTCCTGTGGGAGAAGCAGTAAATTGATTTAAATTAAATCCATAGGTGGGTTGTGTCTGAGCAGTTCCAACTGTATTGAAACCAGCCATTGACCTATCTTGCCAATACTTAAGAACACCAGTAGTTTGATCATAGTTAATTACTCGACCCTGAGCCGTGGATCCAGTAGCAATAGTTTGTGTAAAGGTTGCATCAGCAGTAAATGTTGCGGAACTATAACCCGCTCCAGCTAATCTTAATGCTCCAACAGCACTGGCTTTATCAGCACTTAACAGAGCAGTAGATTGATATTGTTGGGGGTTACAAACAACACCCACTCTTGCAATTTGATTCCCTGTAATAAAATCAGGATTCTCATTATCATTTTCAATACGAGAATAAAGGAGAACATTCATTGCTCCTAATTCTCTATAGATGTTAGAACCATGTCCGCCCTGTGGTGAAATAATCACATCAAACAGAGGTCTAGTAGTTCCTGTTGGAACACTACCTGCTTCTAAATCTACACTTCCATAAGTGTATCCAGATCCTTGCTTAGAAATAACAATTGTGTCCACTTGTTGATCATTAGTAGTGGTAATTGTACATTCAGCACCACTTCCATCACCCTTAATAGGAACATTTCTATACTCCGTTCCCCCAGAAGGTCCAATTCCTTCTCCACGATTAGTAATGGTTACAATTTTAATTGATCCATCTATTGCATTATCTCTAACTGCTGCATCATCAGTGTTAGTTGACCAATCAGTAGGAACTGGCATAAAGTCAGTGGAATCAAACTTTACAATCTCTGCTGGTTTAATTGTATAAAGATACTTCCAAATATATCCATCTCCACTACTTCCCGCAGATCTAGGTTCTAAATCAGTGAAAGTTGGTTCATCTAATGAAGGTCTACCATTTGGGTTATCAGGATTAGTTCCATTTTGAAGACAAATATAAACTCTATAATCTTGGTTTACAATATAATAAGTTGCTGAATATAAATTAGTTGCACCAGAAACAGGAGCAGTATTAGATCTGCTATAATCCTGTCGATACATGTCATAAGTGGTTCCTGATGACCAAACCCTCTTAGTAACAACTTGTCTACAATCAGAAGAAGTAACCTTCTTCAATGCAATCATAGTATCCCAATAATCATCCTCTTCAGAAAAATTATCTTTAGGAGAAGGTGGAGTAGTATTCCAATCAGACTGATAATCAGTTGGGTTAGGTAATCCGATAAACGAATAATAAGAATTAGCAGTAGAAGTTACTCCAGCAACAAAATTCTTTGCATTTAACAGTCTTATCTGATCAGTTATAATGGCAGCCATTTGGACAGAGATTTTTCTTTATTTATTATAGTTAATTACGAACTTTTGAAGTTTTTAAACTTCAGAGCAGCAGATCTTCTTACAACCATAGAAGTAGAGATTCCACCAACTCCTCCATCAGTATAAGCATTATAAGAATTACTTTCAGATCTAGATGGAAGAATGATCTTACCCCAACTATATGATCCAAAATAATTACCAGTTTGGATTCCAATGCCACTGAAGGAAGGCCAATCACCATCCCAAGTAAAGTTGTCACCAATCTTAACAAATACTCTTTTACAATGAGAGGTTCCTATTCCTACTCCATCAGTTGCAACACCCGTAGGGGTATTAACAATTTCAAAGGTATTAACCTCATATACATTATCTACAAATGCAGATCCTATTCCGATAGTAGCACCATCAGATGCATATGCACGTATAGAAGTAGTTGCGATTCCCACATTAGAATCATTAATAACAAAGTAATCACCAGTGCTAATTCCACTAATAGTAACCGCAGTTCCTGCAATAGTAGAATTTCTTAGATCAGAACTGAGTGGTATATGAAGATCGAAAATTAATTGATATCCAGTTGAGACTCCAACAGTTGTAGTTCCAAAACCAACAACTATACCATCATCTCCACTGTAACTAGTTATCTTATTTTCCTCCTCAGACCAAGTTGGTGGACTAATAAGAACAGCAGGAGGATTGGATGATGTATATCCGGCTCCGATACTAGTAATTGCAATACCAGTAATTGTTCCAGCAGCACCAATGGTTGGAGAACCAAATGCTGTGGTAGATGTAGATCCAACACCAACTTCAGTTCCATCAAGAGAAGTAGTTGCAAAACTTACTGTAGCAGTGCTATATCCAACACCACCATCCGAAATAGCAACAGAAGTAATTGTTCCTAAACCAGAAACAATAGCAGTTCCTATAGCAACACTCTTATTCTCTTGAGAAATAAACTTAACTTTCTTCTGGAAAGTAAAATCAACAGTAGCACTTCCTAAAACCTCATCCTGAGGATCAAAGAATGGTCTCAAACTTTCAACATAAATGTTAGTAGATCCAGACCCTACAGATTTAATAATATTAGATCTAGGGTTAATAACTGGTTCATAGATTTCTCTATCTTTACCAACTCCTTTTTCGTTAATAATCTTATCTTCAGTCTGTCTACACCATACAATAGGTCTTTGAAGATCTGAATCACCACTATTTCCTGGTCCATAATATGGAGGAGTCTTAACAAGATCTGTAGAATTAACACTTAATGGAACCCGTACAGTTTCTTGTAACCAAGTATCTTGACTTTCTAGACGACCAATAGTTAAACTATCACCTTCTTTAACAGTTTCTAGAACTGCTTTCTCAACCACATCTTCAGATCCAGTTCCCTTATAGAAGATAATTTCAATAGTATCACCAATCTTAGGTGCTTCAGTAAATGTAACTACACTTCCACCTGGGAACTTATATCCCTTACCAGGAACTTGAGGAATATTATTAACAAAGACAAGTAAGAGATCGTGTTCAACAATCTTAGATCCTTTCTTAGCAACAATAGAAAGAGTGTCTCCATTAACAGTTAATGGGAAATCAACTCTACTTCCATCAATATATCTTTCAACATTATCAGTAACTTGTAATTGACCCACAGACCATCCAGTAAATTCATCACTAAATGTCTCTTGAATCTCCAGATAGAATTCTACAAATGATTTACTTGGATCAGTTGGAATTCCAGTATTTCCACCAATAGGAACTGTAAGTTTTTCAAGATTACCATATCCACTTCCAGTCTTAGTAACAGTAAAGCTAATAACACTAGATCCTTGACCAACTACAATATCAACTTCGGCACCTGTTCCAATTCCAGTGCTGCCAGTAGCATATGTTACTGCGATACCAGCATAAGAAAGTGGATCATCAAAGACAACCTTAGAATACCCATTAACATATCCTCCTCTTGCGTAGATATGATTTCTAGTAGATACTCCACTATTAACTTCAAATGTCTTGGAATCTACAATACGTAGAACTTCACTTCCATCTATAGCAGGATCAAATCCACTAGCAGATTCATTACTCTTTCTAGGAGCAATAATAGCAGCCTGACATGAACCAAATCCAACATAATAAGTAGGAACCGTTGCAACACCAACATTAACTTCAAATTGTGTAGTGCTATTAACAGCAGTAACAGGAGTTCCTGTATAATAAGGATCTGGTTTTCTAGGATATCTATGAACAGTTGCATAATTATCTCTAGAACACCTGAAGTTCAATGATTCAGTTCCAATCTTAATACTTTGACCCGTCAAGAGACTATGACCAGCACCAATGGCAACTGTTAAAATACCAACAGAAGCACTATAAGTTGCAGTAGAAATACTATAGTTGGCAGTCTTCGATGTTCCAACATTTAAAGTAATAGTATCTGAAGTCTTAGAATCTATATTGATAGCAGTGCTAAATCCAGGATCAGTATATCTTGGATAGGTATGAATAGATGCATAATCATCCATTGAACACCTAAATGACAAACTATCTTGCTTCAACCTTACACTAGTGTCTGCATCTAATCCATGTGAAGGAACTGTAAGAACTAAATCCCCCGTATCAGCATTATAAGTAGCATCTGTAACATTATGATTTACTAAAGTAGAAATACCAACATTAACAGTAATTGTATTGGTATCTACTGCAGTAATGGCAGTTGGATATCCAACAGGATCTCCTGAACGAGGATATGACTTGTTAGTTGTATAACTATCCATCGCACAAGTGAATACTATAGAACCAGTATCGATTCCAACAGTATCATTAACAGAATAACCATGACCTGGAACAGTTAAGACTAACTTACCAGTAGTTGCGTCATAAGTGGCATCTGTAGCAGTTGTGGTTCCAACACCAACAACATTCAAACTTCCAATACCTGCACTTACAAATGTATGACCATAATTACCACCACTAATAACAGCACCATTAATAGAACTTACATATCGATGAGCATAAGGAGCACCGGCAACAATTGCACCAGAAGATGCTGAAACGAATTGATGAGTAAATTCATCCCCAGGAGCCGCATATCCAACATCAATGGCAATATTTCCATCGTTATAAGTTAATCCATCAGTAGCAGCTCTAACGAAAGTATGAACACCAGTATTAGTAGAAGGTGCTACTGGTAGAACATTAACTCTAAACGTATTTGTAGTTACGTTAGAAATTGTAATCCATTGTCCAGCAATTGTATCTGTTTCTCTAGGATAAGTATGCTCACTGCCATGATTATCTTTATCGCAAGTAAAGGTTAAAGAATTTAATCCAAATTTAACTTTATCTCCATTAGAGAATCCGTGAGAAGCAACTGTACATGTCATTATGCCAGTTGTTGGATTATAAACTGCATCACTTACAGTATAATCTGCACCATCTTTAGTAAGTTGAACCGCAGTATCATATGCTCTATCCTCACCTCTTGGATAATAATGAGTAGATGCTCCTGCATCCAATCCACAAGTAAATGCTAATCCAGTAAAGATTACATTACTTGAGTTACCACTCGTTGCAAATCCATGAGCAGTCGTAGTGGTAACAGTCATAATACCTGAACTGTTATCATAAACAGCAGTAGAAATTCCTAATCTACCAGCATAATCACAAGTAAAGGCAATACCAGAAAGATTAACTTCATCACTTACAGTCAATCCATGATTTGTCTGAGTAGTAACTGTAGTAATACCTGTTACAGAACTATAACCAACATTAGCAATCTTTCTAGGTGAATAGAACAGATGGTTCATATTGGTAACAGCAACCCCAGTAATATGACCATCAACAATCTGTGCGGTTCCTATTCCAATAATATTAGATCCTGTGCGACTTATAGTTTGAATACCAACATTAACTGTTTGAATTCCAACTCTATATCCAGAACCTGTATTACCAATACTAATAGACTTAATAGTGCCTCCAGCAGACACTGTGACAGTTCCTCCTGCTGCTACAAGGGGTTGATAACCATTTCCTTCTGTAGAACCCACAGAAACGATAACTCCCCCTAATGGCAGATTTCCTACATTAGGAGCTCCAGATACGGATGATCCAGTTCCAGTAAAGGATATAGTAGTAACTCCAGCCGTTCCCTCTTCTAAAGTATATTCATTCAAAGATCCAGGAGTTTGGAAAATATCATTAACAAGAATAATAGCATTATCGGTTGTAAGACCACTTACAGATGATCCTTCAGATTCTAAATTAAAGTCTGCTTGTTGACCTGTAAATTGGGAAGAAAGACTATCAAAAATATAATTTCTATAGTATGTCTCATTTGTAGTATCAGGAACACCTGAACGCATAAATGTTCTTCCTTGGAAACTAGATCCTGTTGCAATTCCTACCCAATCTCTATCATCAGGTTGATTAGTTGTTGTGCTAAGAGGAACATTTCCATAAGGTGCTTCAACAAAGTTTAATGTATTATCAACAATATTATAATTACCAATTACCTTAGTTACTAGAGTTCCTGTTCCATATCCAGCAAGAGCTGTTCCAGCCCAAGGTCTTCTTACTCTAATCCCTGTTGGAAGAGTTCCAATTCCTACTGCGTCAATACGCATTATCTCAGAACCAATCTGAATTAAATCAGCACCATAGAATGATGTAATACCAGCAAATTTAACAATATCATCAGTAGTAAATACTTGATCTAAAAGATGTGTAGTTACTGCAGTAGATACAATTGGAGATTGAATAATATTATCCAAAGCAACCATTACTTTGGCATTTTGATTCTGTGCAGTAAATCTATGAGAAGTACCAATACCTACACTAGTAATATCTACAACCTCTGGGACCGTCTTGAGTGCCTTTGTAGCAGTCTCTGCAACCTTAATGGTGTCATCGTCTATCTTAACCGCAAAAACATTACTAGGAAGCATAGATGTAGTTCCTACACCAACAAATCCATTAGTAGTGCCAATTCCAATTGCCATTGTTGACCCAGAACCAGCATGAGCATAAGTAAGTTGCTCACCGGTTACAAAGAAGTGATTTGGTAAAGTAATAGTATTATTTTCAACACTTACAATAGAACTCTCAGCACCTAAGAAAGATTTTTCAAAAATAGTATCAGTTTTATGATTAAGTGGGAATGCCTTCTTAACAGAACTCTCAGTTCCTTCATAATTTCCAAATCCAGACTCAATAGCACCATTTTCCAAAGAAATACTGTCTTTGGTATCATCTTGAACTTTTAATGCATTCATGAACACATTGACTTGTGTATCAATGTTTGCATTTGGTGTATAAAGAATAGAAACAGTTCCTGCAGTTGATACTCTTGATCCTATTGTTCCAAGACCAGCATATCCAACTCCCAATTGAGCATTACCCCAATCGACATCATATGTTTCTTGAGTTTCACCTTCTTCATAATCTGTAACAACAACAAGTTCTGACATTTCAAAAGCTTGATTTGTAGCATCAGTAACTTGAATATAACAATAAGCAGCTTCATATCCAGAATCAAATTCAGCAACAATATTTTCAGTTGGAGTTGCAGAACGTGCAATAGAAGTTGTACCAGATTGTAATCTAGCGTGTTTAAGATCACATGTACCAATTCCAGTATGTTCGGAGGATGCCATTCCAACAAACATAGTGTTAATTACACCAGTTGTTCCAATACCAACATTAGAATTCGGAATAAAGTCTATTTTTAAACTTGAACCATCAATATATCCACGATAGGTTCCCATTCCAGAAGTTATGTAATCACCAGGAGTAGTAATCAAACGACCATACTCTTGAATTTCTACTTCATCACCATCATGAACAATATTAAACTGAGTAGATTCAAATTCACTATAATTGATATCTGGATTAATTGATACCATTACATGAGCAGATCTATAGGTGCTTGCAATACCTACAATCGTTGTAGTTCCTACTCCTGTGCCAATTGCAGCACTTTCAGTATCCACAATACCACGACCAATTACCGTGCTTCCTGTGCTTAGTAAATTGTCATCTAAATTGAATGAAAGACTTGCAATCCAATAATCATTAACAGAATATTTAACAGGATAGAAGAGTAATTGCCCTTCATCACCAGAAATAGCAAAATCAAATGATCCTTGATCATAAATGGTTTCATTTCTACCATATTGGTTAATATAAGCAAACACTCCATCATGAAGAATATCCACAATCATCAATTGTCTTTGAGCAGTAAATCTCTTATCTCTTACATAAGTAACATACTTTAAAGACCTTCTATCAGATAAATTAAAGGTATTAACTATACTATATCGAGTTGCTCTTGGATTGCTATTAAAATCTCCACTGAAGTCATCAATAGAAACAACCCTATTACCAACCGATTCGGAATAATCCTGAAGAATACGATTAGTGAACGTAATTTCTGTTGATATCTTATCTTGACCAATAGTTATTTCATTTTCTTTTACTAAATCAAAATCATAAACACAATTGAGATCAGCATACCCAATTAGGTCGTTTACAACACTAAAATCAGATAATTCAGTTGATAATCCAACAACTAACGACTGTTTATTATCTGGTGTTGACTCTAATTGATAATCAGAGAATTTCTTGAATCCTAAGATATGATTTAATGTAGAAACAGGATCATCCCATGTTTCCAAATCAACTTTAGAACTCAAGGCATAAGAAAGATTCTGATAATAATCACTATCCTGAACTCTTTGTAAATTCCTATTGAAGAATCCAGATTCTGTTTCCCATCCACTTTCTACTCTAGAAGTTGCTGCTGTCTTTAAGTATGAATCAAAAGTTTTAATAGAAGATGCAATTCCTTGAGTTCTTGTAGATTCTCCTATTATAATATCACTTATTACAAAATTATCATTAGAAGAAATTCTTAAAATTCCCGTATCCCCATTCCAACTCTCAACTTCTCCTCTAGTACTACTAATTGAACCAGTAACTATTTCACCAGGAACATAATCATTTGATTTCAAATCAATTGAAAATAGTGGGAAATATTTTTGAGGAACAACTCTTCCTACAGAATTAACCCAATCATAAGTTCCAGGACTTAATCCAGGTGCTAAATCTTCAAAATAATTTGAAAGATTGTATGTAATAGTTCCAATTCCACCATAGTTTTCATCAACAGCAGTTAAGGTAAAGAGACCATAATCATATTCTTTAGAATTATATCCTCTTCCAGTAGAACCAACACCAACACTTATACCTTCCACATAAACATTATCACCAGCTGAGAATGGGAAACTATCTGCAGTACTAAACCCTACCGATAATGTTAGTGTTACATCATAACTGACAGTATTAAATCCAACAGTTGAAATACCAACACCATTAGAATTCCTATCAGGAACAATTGTAGGTGGAGCATCACTAATTCCATAAGTATTCTTTAAAATCTCAACTTTAGGAGATCCTAAAGTATATTTCAAATCGATATCATCTACTCTCTTACCCGTTCTACCATCAAACACCAATAATTCTGGAGGAGATACATATCCCCTTCCAAAAGAAGTTACTCCTACAGATTCAAAGGATTTTAATGCATCCATCTTACAAACCTGTGGAAGGATTGTATTTGGTTTTAAAGTAGAATCAGTTGGGAAATTATATCCAATATCTTTAATTTTTACTTTCTTAATTTTACCAATTGAAAGACTCTTTGCTTCAACAATAGCTCCACTACCCACAGCAGTGTTAATAGTAGAAATGCCCGGAAGACTGTAATAATTTTGACCTTTATTTTTTATTTCAAATTGAGATATTTCACCATATGCAGTAGGACTATCAGTATCATAAGAAAGATTAGATGTAGATCCATAAGAAAGTCTCTCAGGAACCTGTCCCAATGTATAAGTAAACTCAGTTGTAGAAGCTACAGTAATCTTTTTCTTTCCATTATACAGACTTTCTAATACTTCAAGACTGCTTCCAGAAATAATTTCCGGATCTACAACAATTTCAGATTTAACTGAAGGTAATGTGCTTTCATAAATTGGATCTAATCTATAGTATAATGTTGTTGGAATATCCTCAGTAACAGATATTGTTACTCTAGCATCCCCTGTAAGACCAGGAGCTCCTTGTCTTGTAATATTAAATTTAGAAGATTGTTGTGAAGTGTCCCAAACTTTGGTAAAGTTCTCATCAATATAAAAATTAAGATCATATGCAGAATAATCAGTTGATTGATGAGTATATTTTAGTGATGAATCCGAAAGATCAAATATAAGATCAGTCTCTTTATAAACTTGTAGAGGTGGATTTATTGGATTAATAACTCCTGAAGAGGTACTTGCTATTCCAACAATATTTGGAGTGGATTGAATAGATTCGTAATAAGTATCAGTTAGTTTAAATGTATTACTATCAACTTTTACAATATAATATTGAGCATTATCTGAAAGACCTTCTGGTGGATTAGATCCAGTGTAAATAACCTTTTCACCAGTATAGAATCCATGATCATTTATGGTAATAGCATTTGTTGTAGTATTGACTCCTGATGCATCAAACGATTTAGGATCAACTACAACTTTTCTATTAAAGTCATTATACTTAACCACACGGGTAGTGTTCATACCTGGATTTACATCCATATATACATTTTCATTATTCAATAACCCATGAGATTGTGCAGTCGCAACTGTAACTTTAACCCTGGCAATTTCTCCAGTAATTGTGGTATAATTTGTTTTAAGACTATGATATACTCCTGTCCCAACACCAGCAAAGAAGAACGTGGTAGAGTCCCTCTGAGTGCTCGCAATGCCCACGAAAGCACCGGTAGACCCCATACCTACCCTACAGGTAGCTAAACCAATTATATCGTCTGTAATGACCGCAGCATAAAGAGTCTGACCATCTGATAAAGTGGTTATACCATTTGCTGTTCCTGCTTTACCATTCTCCCAAATACTAATTCCAGTTCCACCATTTGGTGAATAGGTTAATGCATCACCAGTCTTCAACTGATGATGTGGAAGATACATTTGTTTAGATCTAACAAATAGTTGAGTTAATCCAATTCCAGGATTAGAAAAAACGATAGTGCTACCAATACCAACTCCACCTAAAGTAGATACACCAACAGTTTCTTTAGGTTCAAAATAAAGTTGATTATTTACTCTATGATCAAAAGTGGAATTAAATCCAGCATTAACAGTAAGTCTTCTAGGATCTTCTAAAACTTCAGTTGTTACTGTATGACCAACAGCAGTAACTCCATTTACACCTCTAAGAACTCTAATCCTCGATAAATCTGTTTCAACATTTAATACTTTTACTTGCTCTGTTCCTATCCCCAGAATATCATTAGATCTAATAATCTTTTTACTTAAATCACCATAAACATCTATATGAGTAACAATACCAGTTGTTCCATCTGTTCCAATAGCAACAGCAGTTGTTCCTACTCCAGATAATCTAAGACTGCTAGAACTAATACCAGCTGCATAAGTTCCTTCAATTCCAGATGATGTTGTAGATAATCCACTAATGGTAATGATATCAGTATTAATCCAGTTAATGGGTTCATCATTAATAATTTCATAAATCCCTCTCTGATTAGATGGATAAATCTCTATTCCAGTAATTGTGCTTGTAGCAGCACTTACTGAGGTTACATTTTTTCCATGAAGTCGTGAAACTGCAGCAGCTGCTCCATTACCACTACTTCCTTCATTAATGAATGATATACTATCATTAATTTGATAATTCTTTCCTCCAGTTTCAATACCAATACTTTCAATAAGTCCAGGTTTTGTTCCTGTTATATCAACAGTTTGAGATAACTTATTTGGTAATGACATATATTCATATTGCTCATCACCCTCAATCAAATTGTAAGGACGAGTATTTCTACACCAATTGGAACCCTCTAACAAATAATCATCTTGATTTGATGCAGCAAAATAATTGAAATCATTTGGTGTAGAATAATAATTATCTCCTATTAGATATGGGAAAACTGGTAATTTATAATTATTAAATTTACCTCCTTGCTGTGCTGAACCATTACTAATGGTAGCAAAATAAGCATAAGTTCCATTAGGAAATTCAGGAGTTACACAGAATCTTCCATTATTTTTATCAAGAACAGTTTCATCCAAAACTCCCTTATACGTATAGTCTTCAACAAAGAATCCAGGAGGGAAAATGTTTAAAGGTGGTCTATTTTCCTTAATAGATGCCTCTTCTCTATATCCAGACTTCATCTGGGTTACTGTACCACCATCTTTCTTCACATAACCATAAGGACCATATATGGGATTACCATCATATGCCCAACCAATAATAGGAGAATGATTGTCTGAAGGGCTTTCTATTCCATTAACCTTTCTTAGATCTGGTTCACCATATATTGATTTTCCTTCTTGATTTTGAGCATAAACAGCTTCCCTAAGTTTTCTAGGAGCATATAGATGAACATATTGTAATCCATACTCTTTATTCAAACCCTCTACTACAAATCCATCATCATCAACAATTTGTTGAGTTTGATAATATTTTTCAAATAAGTTTACTGTCCACTTTTTAATATTAGGACGTAATTGAACCTCACTTCCTGCAGAAATAACATCAATGCTAGTTGATCTTGCACTATATCCTATTCCTTTTTTAAGAACTTTAACTTCATCTAAAACATGCTTTACACTAGTTCCTATACCTACTGCAGATTCATTTCCATTAAGATCAACTACTCTTGTAATAGGAACTAAAACGGCACCATAACCATCACCAACAATACTTAAATCGGGAGTAGAGATATAATCCTTACCTTTATTTTCAACAATAACTTCTATAATAGATCCACCCAGATCAATAACAGGTTTTACCTGAGCATCTACTCCAGAAGATAAACTTAAATCTGGCTCTTTATTGAAATTAATAACTTCAGAAGATCCATATCCTATTCCATTATCTGAAAGATGAATTGAAGTTACTTCACCCCTCAATATAGGTTGCAGTTTAGCTTCAAAAGTCTCTCCTCCTACAGACGATATTCCTACTTCTCCAATTATAGAAAGAGTAATATTTTGATAGTTAAAGATATGTGTTCCTACACCAATAGCAGTAAGATCTCTGTATTGATTTGTATTATAATAAAAATCTTGACCTGTGGTTCCTACACCAACACTAGATAATTTAAAACTATCATTATCTACTTTAGTGACATAAAAATCAGTAGAAGTAGATAATCCAGTGATAGGAGTTCCATTACAAGTATATGTAATAATCTCTCCAGAATTATAATCATGATTTTTAATATTGATCGTATTTAAAGATGTATTAATTCCTGCAGGAGTAATTTCTCTCTTTTTACTAGCATATCCAGATCCACCATCAATAATATTAATAGATTCAATAATTGATTTTTTGTTATAAGACTGTAAATACTGTTTTCCTATTCCACGCTCAGTTAGAGTAGCAGTATTAATACCAGCAAGAGCACTTGCTTCACTCGTATGCAACCTTACTGTAGTTCCACCAGTTCCTACAAGAGACACCCAATAAGATGCATGTGTAGTTAATCCTGTTATAACCTTTTGATCATCAGTAACGTAAATAACCTGCTCTGCATTCCTAAATTTGTGGAATGTGCTAAATCCAATAGTTGATACGGTTGCTCCAAGACCAATTAATGGTGAGGATGCAAAAAACTCAGATTTATGAGTTATTTGCTCCATATTAACAGAAGCACGAGCTCCTGATCCATTACCACCAGAAATTTTTAGTGTAGGTGTTGTTCTATAATCATATCCTGGATCTTTAATTCTAATTTCTTTTAATTCACCAGTAACAGAAACATTACCAGTAGCTCCGGTTCCAACAGAATCACTGATCCGTAAAATTGGAGGATTAATTACATCATAATCATGTCCAGGAGCTAAAACATCAATACTCTCTAATGGTCCATGATAAACTTGATCATATGATTTATAATTTAAAATTTCTACTCCATTTATAAAGATACCTGTACGTCCAGGATGAGTTTGATATACAGTTCCTGAATTTTCAGGAGGAACGAGTTCTCTTAAGAGTTTTTGAGATTGTAATGTTCTATTATTAAGTTTATATGGTGCTATTTTGTTATCAGTAGCAAATCCGGTATTTGTAATAAGATAATTTCCATTACCCAGATCAGTTCTACTCTTTGCAAACTTTAGTGTTGTCTCATTTACTCTTTCAACAAAATAAAGACCTTCATCATCAACAGTTCCATCAAATAAACCAGATCTTATAACATAATTATCAATTGAAGTTCCACTGGTAGGATCAACAAAAGGATCATTAACTATCTGTGGTGTATAATATACTGCATCTCCGGTATAGAACCCATGATCTTGAATAGGAACACCAGCAGGAGTTTTAGTAGCAGGTGTTACTATCTTAAAAGTATCTCCACTGAAAGTTCCAGAAAATTGAATGGTCCCATTATTAACCCCAAGTGATTGAGATCCATATGTAGGAATAGATGATGATGCAACTAAAGTTTTATCTTCCGCAACATCTTTATATAAATTCTGAACATTCGTAGAATAGATAGTTGCTTCATTAAAATTAATAGCATGAGTTTTTAAAATATTTCTTTTAATCGTATATGTTAAAGTAGTATCAATTTCACCTTGACCTTTGATAATAAAGGATTTTGAAGATGTTAATTGGGTAATATTAGAAACAGGTAATTCACGACCATCACTACCAATAAGAAAAGCAACTGCTTTATCTCCAACTTTAAAATCATGATCTACATTCAAACTAATCTCATAAGTCCAGTCAGAAGAATCTTTAAGAACTATAGTGCTTACTTTATAAGTTGGTGCAACATTATAGAACCATTTTTTAGCTCTAAATCCATCATCATCAATACCTAAGGTTTTAATCTTTACTGTATCTCCACTTCCATAAAGACAATTTTTGTCAGTATACTTAAGATGATTAAGAATAGAAGTAATTCTTACTTCAATGATTTCATCAGGATCTGAACCAGATTGACCATAAGCAAACGTATTAACTCCAACAGTAGTAGCATCAGCAATTGTTTTACCAATACTGGTTAATCCAAAAAATTGAGTTAAATTTTTAGATGTATATGAAGTAATTCCAATACTGTCATCAACATATCTAAATTGCAATTCTCCATTAGTAGTAAATCCTACTGTAGAATCTACATCAATAACAGTGGATCCTGCACCCACTTCACCAATAATTCTGGTTTTAGGGTGGACAGAAAATGCTCCATATGTTGAACCTTCTACTCTACTATCTCTATTATAACCAGCATCCATGCTAAGTTTATAGAAAGTAGTTCCTGCACTTACATTAATACTTTCTACATGGGTTATAGGAGCATATGACTTATCAATCGAATCATCATAAGGATCTTGATATAGAGTTGATAATTCCAAATCCATTGGATCACCAACTACAGGTTCAATTACCAAATCATTAGTAATCTTATAATTGGCATTAGATGGAGTAAAAAGGAATTGGGAAGGTCTAATTACTTTTACATTCTCGTCATATAATGCTTTAAATAATATCTCAAATCCTCTATCAGTACCTTTACTTAAATAAAAATCTTTTGCTTGTTTAATAAAGAGATTCTGATTAAGATTAGAGGTAAGAGTTCTTCCTTCTAATCCTGGAGTAAGTTGATGTTTTGTTTTAACTAAAAATTCTTTAAGAAACAAAGAACTTAAGTTCTGTATTTCATCTCCCTTATCGTGTTCTTCAGCACTACTTGTTTCAAAAACTAATTCTTCTGGATTGGTTGGACTCTTATAAGATGTAACACCAACAAATCCTCTAACGCATCCAGTGAAAGCAAAAGTAGTAATTCCAGTATAAGTTATTATTTCATCATTAATTTTCAATAACCCATAAGAAGATGGAAATCCATCAGTTCCTGTTGGATATTTCTGCATATCAACAGAAATTGTCTCACTGCTAATCCCAACAGATGCACCTAATCCTACTGAAGATGTTATAGTTGTAGTGGTATCAACCTTTATATAATCATCAATATTTTGAACAAGATCAATCGGACCACCTTGATACTCTTGACCTTGATAGTAAGATTTTAAAAATTCAGCAACTAATGGATAATCAGTCTGCACATACTGTGGCAGCTGATTTTGAACTACGTTGTTAAACTGGATTCTCTTTTCTGACATTTTATATTTGACTACTTAGTAGGATGAACCAGAAGTTGAAGGAACTGCAGCAGCTGCAGTAGGGGTATTATTACTATTGCGACCACCTGCACGCACTAAATTACCATTTGCATAACTTGATGTTGTAATATAGTTGGATCCAGAAGGATCAAGACCCGAAGCAATTTCATCAACCACAGTTTCAAACGTACTGTTACTAATATCTAGTTGCAAATAAAGATCCTGTAATCCGATAATATCATTTGAGCTAGGAGTAGCAGAAATTTCTATAATGGTTTGCCCATCTTTCTGCATTCCACTCTGAATATTAATAGGATTTAAAGTAACCACTCCCGTTGCATAATTTATAGTTCCTACGTTTCTTCTTACAATTGTGGGACTTTGTGATGCTATAGAAGGAAGGGTGAAGAAGAATAGTGTTCCAGTTATCCTATTTGTATTAGGAATATCAGATACGTATATATCCTGTGTAATTCCTGTAACTCTAAATGCAGAAGACTTAATATTATATCCATTCATGCTTCTAATATGGAAAGCATTACCAAAACCAATAGAATATTCTGCAAAAGCATTTAATACCACTCGCAAATCCCTTCTCATATCAATTGTGGTAATATTAGAAGTGATTGATTCATGACTAGTATCAATAATTGACAAAAACTTACTATATTTGAATCTAGCACCATACTTATTCATCTCAGAGGACTCTGCATACTTATTTGCATTATTTTGAACCAATCCTGACACAAATGCAGCATTGGGTGCTAAATTTGTGTTATAATAGATCTTGGTATGTGCTTCAATGAAGAGATATTTCAAATCAAGGATTTCTGGAACAATTCCAGCAACTGCATATTTCTTTAATTTAAGTTTTATCTGTTCTTTGATTAAATTGGGTAAAAAATCACCACTTTTTGGTTTTATACTTACAAAAACCTTTCCATATTGAGGTGGAATCAAATCTTCACCACCAAAAACTGAAATTGACTCTGTTTCGGGATAAATTCTTGCTGGAATCAGTGATTCATAGTCATTTGCGGTTATTGCTCTATTTTGAGATGCATAAATTCGAGGAGCAAACTTTCTAACCGATTCGACTGATTCAATACTCTCTCCTCCAGAGGAACTAATACCGGTTGTTAATAAAGAGATGCCTTCACTAACAGTATAAGTCGAAGCATTACGTGTATATTGAATTCTTCCGGAAAAATTGAAAGAATTGATGCCATTTGCAGCATCTCCACTTGAAGTAATGTAATCTACACTAACATAATTGCCATCTTCTAGTTTTTTACCAAAAATACCATCTCCAAAGAAAATTTGATATCTTTCATCTTCTATTTCTTGTAAATAATAGACTTTTGATGCATCATTAACATCAAAAAGACTATTTTGAGCACTATATTTGATTTCTGTAGTGGAAGATTCGGTTGGCTTGACAATAACTGCAATTAAATCAGTATCAATCCCAATATTAGGTAAAATAAACTTCGCATTTGGTGTTCTAGACGAATATGTGAAGGTTTCTGTTAATAATGAACCCTCATATACTTCAACATCGTTAAATTCTGCAATATTATTATGTACAGGAACTGTAATATCGTTTAAAATTGAAAAAACGAACGATTGACCACCAAAATTAGTTGCTGAGGCTGCTACAGGACCCTTTTTAAGGATTAAAGAAGCAGGGGAAGGGGTAATACTAGATGTATCTACAAAAAATGATACAGTTGCTCTTGCTGCTTGTCTAGGACGTGGGGTATATCCAATATTTCTTGCTAACGAAACAATATTTTCTCTTAAAGTTGCCGTATCAATGAACACTTCATTCGTGATCATGTTGGCATTATATGATGTAATGTAGGTATTATATGCCAAAACGTCTAAAATCGTCGAAAGATTAGATCCCTCGAAGTCATAATCAGTAAAATTCGAGTTAGATTTTAGATATTCTCTAAGAGTTGTCTTAACCTCATCAAAATTAAGGTTAGAAAAGTTAGCTAATGGCATTTTTATCTAGATGATTGCAAAACAAATGATAATTCTTGAGTTGGAATCTCTGCTCCAACAACATCATATGTAAGTACTACGTCAAAACTGTTATTGTCATAGTTGGGAAATGCTTCAACATCCACAACTTCCACTCTTGGTTCATAATTTGTGACAGATTCACGTATTTCATCAACAATTACAGTTGCAGTTATCTCATCTATATTCTCAAATAGAGACTCAGTGATACGTGAACCAAAGGATTCATTAAAAAATTTCTCACCAGGTAATGTAAAGACGATATTTCTCACTGAACGAGCAATTGCATTCTCATTTTTTAGGCCAATTAGGTCATCATTCAGAGGATTACTCTGAAATGTCATACTAATATCCTTAAACCCTTGACTGACCCTTTCTAACGGCACTTAAATACAGCGATTATCTTTTATTTATTAAGGATTTATAACTAAATTATGACAAAAGCATTGTTTGATCGTCATAATCAAGACCATCTTCTTCAAAATCCCCTTCAAAGTCACCAAAAATCTCACTTTGCACCAATTTATCCCGTTTTTTAGGGGTTAAATGGTCATTTTCAATTTCACGAAGCATCTTTTGATGCTGGTGGTTAGCTAAATTATCTAAAAAATCGTGGGAAGATTCCATTTTTCTCCTTATATACTAAAAAAGGGATCGTGAAGATCCCTTTTATTTATTTTCCTTGGCCTCGGTATTTCTTTCGTGGACCGTTACGAGACGTTGCGGATAGTAATGTTCGAGCCGAACGTCCTTGACGAGTTTTTTTCGGACGTGGTTCAGCATACCCATCCTTTTTCAAACTAAACATCATTGCCATTAATTAAATGCCTCCATGTGTGACTAAATGATAAACTAATACGAGAAAAATACCTTGAACGAGAAAAAGGGTGAACTTCATTAAATCACCCTGGTCTTCTCATGACCGACCCTAATGCGAGGATCACACCAAATCTCATAATCTGCCTCTTTTGCATCTAGGCAGAAAGATACGTCCTCACCGCACATATCCTG
>VTLG01007697.1_pt1 | contig 33236 bp, 52 predicted proteins | sample 4694571 | NCBI WGS metagenome assembly VTLG01 (sample SAMN12604809, study PRJNA352737) | marine metagenome | biome: ENVO:00000447; feature: ENVO:00000209|ENVO:00000569|ENVO:01000036; material: ENVO:00002151; isolation source: viral sequences binned using virsorter ...
GGCACCTCGACTCAGGTCTTTTTTCCCAAGATCCCACGAGTCTGAGATGGTGGGGGTCGTGCTATCTGTGTTGGAGGCATCCCAGTTAGACGTGAGCAGTGTGCTAACTGATGTTACGGGGTCGCTGATGACTGCCATTAAAATCGAGTGGTACGAGTTGTATTGGTTGCCATAACTATACCTCTACCCCTCCTTGTTCTTTCATCCAAAATTTTCTGAGCCATTTCTTCATAATGGGCGAGTTTCTCAGAATTACTTAATGAGTCTGTACCTTCGCCGACTCTTAATCCGAATTCTTCATTTCCTATGATCATAGCTGAAGTCATATAGATACAGGCTTGTTTAATGTCGTCAGGCACAGAAGCTGTTGCATATTTGTATGTTATCATAGCATTGTAGCCCGTAGGCGAGGAGCCTATATCCAATCCCCCATAGCTTTTGAGATATATGAACCCTCTTTCAATGTCTTCCCACCAATCGCCTGAAAGTGGGTCTGTGCTAGTTCCTTTTGTTTTTAAATCCGAATCACAATAATCAACAAATGTATTCCCATCCCAAATATGTAGATTTGCTACTGATGGAGTTCCAGTTGATGGCATTGCAATAATTGGATAATGATTCAATCTAATCTTGCCACGATGTCCTAAAGCGTTAGATCTAACTGGTTGGATATTCTGTTTTTCCTCCGTAATAGTTTTTGCTCTGGCGGTTGCCCAGACGTGTCCCGTGATTTGGTCAATTCTTTCGTTTGACAAATCGATGAATGTTTCTACCTGTGCCTGAGATGGAGTAGTTGCAGAGCCTCCATCTGCAAATGCGTCAACTTGTAAGAATGCTGAAATGTCTCCGTGAGTGCAATACGTCATCAGAGGAACTTAGTTAATGCAGTATTTACGAGTCTCTCACCCGTCGACTGTACTGTCTGCCCATTGAAATCTATGGGTTGTCCTGTCCCTACACTCCAACCGATTGCCCCAGCAGGTAGTTGTGAGTTTCCTGATTGCTGTGCCATCGGTGGTGGCCCTCCTGCACCAGAGTAGTATTGTTCTCCACTTTGAAGAGTATCGAGTTGAGGTGGTGGAAGTTGCCAAGCTGGAATACTTGCAACAGCTCCTCCTCCAAACCAACTAAATGGATTCATCAAACTTCTCTGATTCTGTGGTTGTGGGGGTGCATAGCCATACGGCATTGGTTGAGCGGGTGGTGGTGGTGCTTGTTGAATAGTTCCTGCACTACCATACGGATTGCTCCAATTCATTATACTATGATGTTCGTTACCTTCGTGTTGTGACCATTCTTCGTGAAGTGAAAGTTTAGCATTCAGATTTTCAGATGCTTCCTCTCCCATCAGATTTCTTGGATGGAAATCAACTTGTGTATTAAATATGTTTTTCAAAAAATCCAGATTGTCTGTTAGATCTGTGGGAACCTGAGCGTCTGTTTCTTTGCATAAGTTTTCTAACATCTCTACCGTGTTCTTAATTATCGGATAGAGATATTGCACGACTCTCATCGTCGTGTTTTCGCAAACCATTGCCTCATATTCTGGATGTTCGATTCTGTCGATAGCGACAGGATTCAAATAACCAGCAGGGCTATTCGGATAATATACCATACCTTACCATTTCTCCTTACTAGTATCTAGTAAATTAATGTTGTCATATAATCGGTTAGTCATTCATTAACCTCCGATTGAGTGCGATAACCTTCGCACCGACATACTCATCATATTGTCCTTGATGTAACGAGCAGAACGCACCATCTGTGGTGAACATTCCGCAATAAGGACATCTGTCTCTTTTGTATTTCCTTCGCATTCCCCACCATTTTCTACTTAATCTATAATGACGCTTTTCCAGGCGTTGAACATAAAGTTGTAATTCCTCATCATCCATAACTTGCGGACTTGGAAGATTCTTAGTCTGAATCACTTGATTCATTGTGTGTGGATTTGGTGGAAGTAGTCTTTGTGCTGGTGGTTGTTCGCTAGGATCCTGAGCATCTTCTTTCATTGTTCTTAGTGGTTTTAGTGGCATCATAGTCCTCCCTTTCTCATCATCTGTGCAGTACGAACTGCTCCTTGTGTTGCTTGGAGTCCGTCATTTGCTAATGTCTTGATTAAGAATGCCTTAATCATTCCTAAGACTGTTGAAAGAACTAAGAAGAATAATATCATTCCATTGTAAGCCCAAGCCAACCCATATGCCCATATTGCGCCATCGGTAATCTCGGTTGGATATTGTAAACCTGCATAGAGACCTATTGCCCCAGTCATAAATGAGAAACCGAAAAGATAGAAACATCTCTTCAACCATTTCCATTCTTGATACCTTACAAATTCAACATCTGCAAGTCCTCCAGATCCTAGAGTCGAAGGGTAATTGGCAGGGCTAAAGAACCATCGTGCGATACTCAAGGTTTCACCATCGGGTCAGTATAAGCTGACGGTACGGTATCGACTTGCGAATATAACTCTTTCTTGAGAGCCAAAGATAATTGGTAAGCACATTCATATCCGATCGGTTCAGACTCTACGTGTTCACCAGCCTGAACCCATTTAGGGTGATAAGTGTAAACGTTAATTCTTCGGAACGCAGGTCTGAAGTCCATCTTATCATCATAGTATTCAATGTAAGATTGTTGAGTGTAGCCCAGTTCATCGTTAATTGCAGTCAGATCTTGTTCCATAAGTACGTGATTTATAATCTGCTCGATTTTCTTAATATCGACTGATTTGGAAACAGTCAGAGTTGTAGTCCATCTGAATAAGTTGTTAGGTGTTAGATTCTCAACAAGTGAATGTAATATCTCTTCATTCGGCACTATAGTTTCTGACATATCGAAAGATTTCAACTTCACCCCTTTCAAATTGAAGTCCTTCGCCTTTCCAATAAACTCGCCATTTACATTCTGTATTCTGACCCAATCGTCGAGTTGAAATTCTGTACGGTAAGCCACCATTATGAATGAGAACGCATTATGTACTGGGCTGAATTTAGAGAACGCCCCTAACGCAACAACAGAGATTCCCAATACATTTGCAGGTTCTTGTAGGTAGCCACCGTACAGTAATAACCCTGAAGCGAAAACTATAAGCCCTAGTGTTCCAAAAACCTGAACTGCAGCTTTCGCTTGTAAATTTCTAACTCGCATTCCAGATGGTGCTGATCTTCTGGAGACTGCACTAACTGAAATTAGAATTCCAAAAAGGACAACGATTGCCCAAAGTAGAATTATAGAATCATCCATTACTTCTTCCCCTTGCCTTTCGGTACTGGGGCTTGAGGCAGATACTCTTCTGGTTGTTGCATATGTTGTTGTGGCATCTGAGGTGCTGGTTGTTGGAACTGTTGAGGCATTGGATAACTCATCGATTGTGGTCTTTCACTTCTAGGAGAAGCGCTACCTCTTCTAGCATCCCAATCGTAGTGATCCATATTCGCATTGCTCAAAATTACAAATGTGAAAGCACCACTAACAGACCCGTACCAAACTGCATCGTACAAGTTCATTTGACCAACATAAGCAAGTGTGAAAGCGTTCGCAATCGCAACAAGCAAAGCTGATAATCGATTGTATGATAACTTGATTTCAGAGATTTCACTCATACTTCTAGAAATTTAAGACCGATTATAACTGTAAGTGTTGCTATGATCATAGATTGTTTTCTTCGTATTCTTCAAAAATGTATTTAAAGAAATTGCAACTTCTCGTCTAAAAACTTCGTTTTACCCCTATTTACGGCTATGATACTAGATAAGTTTTTGTTGAACTGGGACTTTTCTTCTTAAACTTCCAGAGTGGATTCCTTTGAAAAGGTGAGCAATAACATCAATCGTCCATCCATTTCCTAACATCTTATATCTCTGAGTATTGGAAACCCCTTCAGTATAACCTTCGGGAACCGTCTGTAATCTTTCACATTCTAATGGAGTTAATTTGCGATAAGAAACATTGTCATCTAAAATCTTTGTAACGCTAGAAGCCACCATAGTTGGTGCTTTGTATTTGGGGTCATAAACTCTGTCAGCCATATCGAACTTCCCATCTCGTATTTCAAATTCCATAATAGGTTTATCAAACTCGTCAGTCTCTATGCCGAGATAGTCTTTCAAATCGAGCCAAATATCTGGGTCAGGTATGGCGAAGTATTTGCTCCCCAGTTTTCTGAACCAATGCTCTGCCTTTGTTTTTTTCACTCCTAGATCTAGAGCAATCTCTTTGATAGGTGTGTTCTTTTTCTTATAATAATAAAGTAGACAAGTCTGAAGATTGTGAATATGTACTTCGTGCTTTCTTACTTTGACCTGTTCTTTCATATGAACTGCGACCATAGTTCTCTGCTTTTTATCAATACAATGTTGAACCTGATGTTCTGAATGTCCCGTCTTGTAATATGTGGCAGTAAGTGGATGTGCTTTTCCTTTGTTTGTCATTTCATCTGTGGCAATCGCAACAGAAGGGATGTGACCTCCACCAGCAGGAGTTCTAAGAGTGACGGATTTTCCATAATGGACTCTTGGCTTTTTCTCCCCGAAGCCTCCATAAATGTTAGATAACATAGGTTCGGTTGCGTCGTTTTCCAAAATGTCTTGTAGCATTATACCCTTGTCTGTGGGATCCTGCGAATAAGGAATATTAGTCCAATACAGTCTTTTACGATTCTGAGCCGAAACCAATGATGAATTAATCTCGATAGGAGATACGCCTAAATACTTTGTAATGACATCTTGCCATTCTTTTTTCATTTTTACGTTTTCCAGGAGGAAGTACTTTGGTTTTAGTTCTCTCAAGATCCTGACGAATTCAAAAAATAAAGCACTGCGAGAATCTTTGAAATTCAGTTTACTGCCAGACTTACTGAAGCCCTGACAAGGAGAACCTCCAATGAGTAAACCGATTCCAGGCAAGTTGGTGGTTAGATCTACCACGTCTCCTAGTTGTATCGTATCTGGATAATTCTTCTGAGCAATCTGGATTGCATACTTGTCAATCTCACTTGCATAGTAATTGTCATATTCAATTCCAGCCCTATCTAGTGCAATACGACCACAACTCATACCGTCGAAAAGACTCAGGACATTGAATTCCCGAGATCGGCTATGAGACTGATTCAACCCAGATTTTGATGATTTCATTTATTTTCTCCTGTTTCAGTCCAGCTTCCTTCATTGCCTTTGGTAATTTGTCCGCTATCTCTTTCACCAAAGTGTCCTTAACTTCGTCAGCGTGTTCAAGTTGCAATAACAACCTGATAGCGTTTACCATTTCGTGGGGCCTTACTTCGTAATCCTCTCGTTGTAAATTAGTTAGGAATTTAGATTGAATAGCTTGTAAGGTCTTGATGTGTTTGATTACTGATTGGGTTGCGTTGCTGTTTGTTTCTGTTCGGATTACTTTCTTCTGTTTTTCAACATCAGTACTCCAATCTTCTTTCAAAGCCCAAGCTCTAATTGTAGTATGAACTAAAGGAACTTCGTACTGTTCTCTCATCTTATCTGCAATACTTTTGTAACCCATTCCCTGAAGATAGAGAGACCTTGCTTCTTCCTTAATTGCAGAGTTGTATCGCATATGATCATAGAAGTTGGGGATAGTTTTGAAGCACAGTCATCCCCGAACTGTGATGGAACTTCTGTAGTAACTCTTCCACCGAGTTGATAGAAGGAAGCCAACGAAAAGAAACCTCCTTCACTACTGTCATAAACTCTTATTGTTTGTTAGTGTATATATTTGTTGATGCAGAACCAACAATAATTCTAATTCGTCTTTTGGAATCTACAATACTTACAAATGTGTATACCCTTAGTCAACCGCCGTTCATCCCACTTATGCTCCTGACAAAGCATACCGTTTGCTGTACAGCGTTTCATTTCACCCCATTCATCTTCTTCGACTCTCATCTCCACCTCTCTGCGATATCTCTTTTATACAATGAAGATGACTTCGGTTTCTTCTTTCCTGATAGTCTTGCGTTTACTTCATCAGTTAGACACTTCCCACACCAACCTTCTGGGTATGCATCTTTACCGCATTTGCGACATTTGTTTTTTTCTGTTTCATTTGATTGTTTTTTCATTTCTCCAATTTCTCCATTCTAGTCTTTTCCCAAGCTTTGAGTTTTTGAGTGAGTTCCCAGTCTCTGATCCTAGCCCTAAGAACAACGTTCAAGTCACATTTATTGCAACATTTACGATTAGTCCTGAGCGGTGCAGGATTACAGCCATATTCATCTGTGATGATTCTATCGCAGAAACAACAAACAAATTTCTTGTATTTCGCCATTTAATCTTTAACCTCACAGTGTTTACATCCTTGATAGAGTTTACAATGCTTACAACCGAAATAGTAATACGTCATTTAATTACCTCCGTTTTTGTGTAAACAATAAGGACAGTATAGATATTGATTTTGGGCTATGAATGTTTTGCTACAGAGTTTGCAAAGTCTATCACCATACCAATAATCTCTATCGTCATCCGAATCAGTCATTTATCCCACCTGAAGTACATAACCGCAAATACAATGAACGTGATGTTTATCAATACCACAAGGACATTCACCGTCTTCGGGATAATTGAGGAATTCTTCATCTCCCTTTTTACATTTGCACCACTGAGCTATTAGCGTAGGATCCTGCGCAACTGCCATCAAAACCACCCGTAAACAGGAGACCATTTTGGTATAGAACCCCCACCCTTTTGCCAAGTAGCACAATGCTCATCACCTTTGTAATAGAGTGTTAGTTTTACATAATCCTTTGGATTATATTGCCAGTGTTCTGAATGTTCGACTCCTGCTTTTCTTTCATAGTGATATCTTTTAGATAAACTTGAAGCACTGTTCCTTAGACAAAATTCATCTAATAGCATATGCTCGAAATCTCTCTTATTCATATTGAATTTCATTTAGTTCACCACCTTAACATATAAGTCATCTTCGTCATCAAAATCGATTAAGTTCACTAAGCCCCAAAAAGGTACTTTGACAAAAATTCCTTTACTGTCTAGGTCTCGAACCAGACGAGTTAATTTCGAGGTTGTACCACCGTCTTCTATTTGGATTTCAAATTGGATTTTATCTCCGATTTTAATATCTCTTCCAAATCTATCCAGCCAGACTGTTTTTGATTTCATTTTTTCAACCTCTTCACATTGTGGCGAATGTTACCCAAAAGTTCCCTTAGTATATCGGAATCTTCCTGATTGAGATGTAGTTTGATGTCGTTATCTAAATCTTCAATAAACGAACCTTGTACAGATTCGTCTGGCAATCCGTTATAGTACATTGGGTAGATCTTGAATGTGTTAGTGTTGATGAGACTACCTATACTTTTCAGTTCCCTGTAATTCCTTTTTACGTAATCTTGGTATTGTAGATGTTTTACTTCAGACCAGATGTCGGAACATCTTTCTGATTTCTCAGAAATCATCTCCTTGAGAAATTCAATGTCCTCTTTCAACCCCTCCCATTCTTTTTTGTGTGAAGGAGATATGTCTAAATGTTTCTTCCTGAATCTTAGTTTATACATATTTATTCCTCCTTGCATTTGAACAGTTTGTAAGATTCCCCACCATCTCTCCAATCATCACAAACCCAACAATCACAGGTGCGTCTGTTTTTCATTTTGGAACCTCACATATGCAACGAGGTTCACAACCCTGAAACCATTCACCGTTGTCACACTTGTCACAGTTCCAAACTTTTATGTTGTGGGATCTCCAACCCTTCATAAAATATTCTTTCATAAATCCTCCACGACCTGACTTGCACAGTCCATACAAGCATACATATTGTCAAAGTCACTGCCTTTGATTATTTTTACCGTGTATGGTTCAACTGTACAGATTGCACAGATGCCCATTCGTCTTAAACCATCGGAGCAATATTCGGCTTGGTCACCGTCTGGTTTTCTAGCCATATTTAATCCACCACCGTAGGGTTGTAGGCGTACAGTATAGTACTGCTTCCTGTTTTTGTTTCACAGTTGTGGAATGTGTGGTTTTGTGTTAAATTGTATTCAAACCAATCCATACAGTCCTCACAGCGAAAGTGTGTTCTACTTGCTTTTGCTTTTGCTTTGTTTTCGTTTTTCATTGTTTTTCCTAGTCCCTTCTTCTTGGGGACTAATATAATAATATTAAGGGTATATATAAACTCTTCGATGGTTCATTTTTTGAGTTTCTCGACGATAGAATCATTTTTTACGCCCGATCTCTGGAAAATCAAGCGGTTTTTTCAGCTCCGCTCCGTATGATCATAAACCTCTCAAAATAAAATAATAAACATATATATTATATACATTTTTATGTATAGTATAAATATATAAATAATTTAGTTAGTTAGTTAGTTAGTACTAACGAATTATCTAAATCTGGTCTTTCTAATTTGATATCATCATCACCCGCAGGGTCTGAATCTAACATAACTTCTGAGTCGTGAGTATGAGTGAAAACTCTAATGTTAGCAGTTGAATCTTCAAACGTACAATCAATCGCCTGTCCGTGAATCGTAATATCTGAGCCAGATTTCAAATAGCAGTTTTGTAGGTTTCCTATGATCTCACAGTTTGTATCATCTCTCAAAGTCATATGAACGGGAGATGCTTTTGATAATCCTTTAATATTTCCAACGCCAGTAATAGTACAACCAGATGAACTCAAAGTTATCTTTCCATCATCCCCAGATTGAGCGACGGGAATGTTTAAAGTATTTCCACCAGACAATGCCAGTTTAGGGGTTCCAGAATTCAATACAACACTCTTAGCATTTCCAGTAGCATCTACTGTTGCCGTAATTCCAGTATTAACGATTACAGGATCATCGGATGTCGGTACCGAAGCCCCACCCCAAGTCGCAGTGGCACTCCAATTTCCAGATACCGAAGCCGTTCTATTTGGAGGCGCTCCTTCCTCCATACTTCCATCTCCTATTTCTGTTACTGTTCCATTGTTTGTTAATGTTCCAGTATATGTAACCGTAACTCCTGCATTAACGGTAATGGTAGTATCTGCATCTATTGTAATATTATTAAACTCTGCATCTTCATCAAAGATGAGATTACATCCAGCAGTCCTATCTCCAGGCTTAATAAGATGAATACTATCACTTCCCGAATCAGGCTTTGTGCCTAAAGTAATTCCAGAAGGATTTAGATAACTAACTGCACGTTCTTCCCAATTACCGTAAGTAAACGTTCCAGCCCCTAGATCTTCAGAACCAGTAAATGGCCCTCTTGCAAACCCACCACCAGAGGGGAAGGTTCCACTTTGGTCATTGTTTTCTCCAAGAATTATTTTCCAGGTACCGCTACTAATCCCATAAACCCATAAAACTTCTTGGTCGTCAACGGTTGCATTATTATGTCCACCAGTATAATCAACATCATAAGAAACAAATCTCCCCTTTGTACCGCAATCAACAACGTCTCCAAATACCATTAATGCACCGTGTACCCTATCGTCCGCAGTTAAGTCAGGATCCATAGCTGCAGTATCGGGAGTACCGTCTCTGTAATATGTAAAATTAGGTAAATGTAAGTCTGATGAATGATTTACAGCACCATCGAATATTAAATCGCCATCTACTCTTAGATACCCACAGAGGATAGAAGTCGTACCGCTACTTTTGAAAGAACCGCAATACCAGTCCTGTGAAAACCCGTCTGCTGATTCTGTTTCCATTCCTATTTGCATATCTCCCTTTATCCAACAAGCTGGTGCAATGGTGTCGTTACTTGACCAACCCCCGAATAAGACTCTACTGACTCTGGCAACAGTTACATTTCCTTCTGCCATATTGTTTGTCTTATTATTACCAGTAGTGCCGTGTTCACCTGCACCAAACATAATAGTTACCGCATTATCAAACTTCCACTCTCTGTCTCCGCTAAGTGTATTATTAAATCTAAACAACTGACCATTCCAATTTACCAATTTAAATGATGCGAGTTTAATCATCATCGGGCCATCGTCATCTGTTTGGCTCGTTGATGTTTGTAATTGGAAAGACTGTCCGCTATTTTCATCACCACCATCAACGTCTAAATGTAATCTAGTTGCATCTTCCCACCCAACTCCAGTATTGTAATTTCCTTCATCCATTCCATACCAATATGTTCCTCCAATTTTGAGAACATTGGTATCGGTTTCACCATCGCCCCAGCGCATAGTATTACTTCCAGACTGTGTTAGTTTTCCTTTTAGATATGCTGCACAAACCGTTACAGTGCAACCCGCCATAATAACTTCTGACGCATCAGCACCCCAATCCACACAGTAAAGACTCCAACTAGAAGAACCATCTCCCTTGAACTCGTGCGTTCCATCTCTTAAATTGAGTGTAGCCTCATATACTTTCATTGCCTTAATTTTGAGATTATAGTTTGTAGAATCTGCAGCATTCCGAGTATCGAGTGTTGAGCCATCTTGACACCAGATGGTTGTACTCGGTTGGTCGAATTCAGCTTCTACTGTATGATCGTGATTAAGATTAACTTGGTCTCCATCGGCAGGAGCTGAACCGCCGACATACGTTGAGCCGAGATGTATTGGCCCATCCTGTGTACTTTCTAACGTTGCCATTATTCAGTAACCTCCCAAACCCAACAATTCGATTCTTCGAGGACTTCTTCTCCAACCCAATCTGGGGGCATATCGTTATTAGTTTCTATATATTCTTCATCTTCCTCTGTTAATTTGCGCCATTCATTGTTTCTACAAAAGAACATTTGAACAACCCAAGATCCTACGGTAAAAATATGTGCTAACTGTTCGCCATCCATATGCACTGAACCCTCAGGCTCTGGAGTCCAAAAACACTTATTGATAATATAGGGGACATCATCTAGAATGTCCCTGCCGTTCGGGTCTCCCCTTACGTCTACCTTATTGCCATTAAGTCTTGCTTCGTAACGAATATAATATTCTTCACCCTCATCAAAATCAGGATGCCCTTCCCACTGAAAGTTTGCGAATTTTTTACCGTTAGTCTCGCTAACAGACCAGTCTGGTGGCCCTGATGTGATTGTCAAAGCCATTCATCTAAACCTGCTGTGCGTAAACGTAGCAAGTTAGATTTGCATCGTTTGCACCGCCAACTCTCACAGCATTAATAGAAAGCCATCGAACAGGAGTCGTTGATATTGCCTTTAGTGCATTGCTACTTGCATTTACAGTAATGTCATCTCCTATCTGCGTCCAATTTGCACCGCCAACCGTTGCAGGATCCTTGATACTTCCCCAAACTTTAACCGTACCAGCCACCGCACCATCTGAGTTGAAAATCTGAACTGAGAATCTATTAAACTCGGCGACATCAATCGCATCCATAATAGTTGTAGTTGAACCATCTACGGCAGTTTCGCCAGTAACGTATAGCTTTGCTCTTCTTGATTTATCGAGCCTCAGATCTGTGGTGGTAACTGTTGATGCCATTAGTCACCGCCATCTTCCTGGAAAGCTCTATCTTCTTTGAATTTCTTCCAACCTTTACTTAGTCCCAGCTTGTAGTACTGTTTTGGCAATTTACCCAACTTCCGATCTCGGGATTTCCTTTTCAGTCCTTTGAATCCTGATTTCTCGAGTTCTTCGGAAGTTGTCCCACTCGTAGATCTAGCCGACTCTTCTGGAGTAGCAACCGATGAGCCTGAAGGTTTGCCTTCTGGCTCAACTTGTCGCTCCAGTCTGCGACCAGTTTTAGGAGGGAGTAGGTTGGATTTCGTAATTCGGAGGTTTTTGCGGTTATACTTTTCCAGCATTGCGATAGTTCTTTTGCTGGTGATTTCCGCAGTTTGCCCCGCACCGATTGAAATCCAGTTACCAGTAGGTAGCCTAGTCCTAAAGACGTGAGTCCCAAGATTAGTGACGAGAACCATAATTTAATTCTCCTCACTATCCTAAGCTTTCAGGTCTCTTACACTTCCCATTGTCTGGAATTTATAAGCTATCATTTCACCCGCAGTGATTAATGCGTGTTCTTTGGACAACTTGCCATTCACAGCCATATTGGATGCATCTAAGTAGGTCGTGGGGGCTGCAATTCTCATTGCAAGGTTCTTCATATCTAGCACGTGAATGTGGGAGATTGAAGTACCGTTGTTATCTGTTGAAACAGCAGTGTGCTGTGAAACGTAGATTGGTATGCCGTCGTAGGATCCTACACGAGTGTCGTAGTTAATTCCAGATTCTCCAGCAACTCCGTTCAAGACTCCGCCACCTGCACCGACATCGGCTCGGTATAGATTATTGGTGCCTGTTTGAAGTAGTTGTTTTAATTCTGAATACGTATCGTGACCTGTCATTATGATTAAATCATTGTAGTTTGCACCGTTTGTCAAACAACCTTGAATAACATCATCCAGGTATGAAAGAGCTAATACTCTGTTGGTTCCACTACCGTGATTTTCATTTGGAGCAGACCAAGAGGTTGTAGCTGATCTGTCAATATCATAAATATTGGAATCTGCCTCAACGTATGTGTCCATTGCAGTTGCACCAGCAGTACCGAGAGTTACTCTGTCTATTGTGTTGATGTCATCTCCTTGTGCCACATCTGCGGTAGATAGTAACATTTGGTCGATGTAGAAAGCGTGTGTTTCTGCCTGTTCCTTTCTCAAAAAGGAAGCTAAATTCTTGATACCGTCATCGGCATCTGATAGAAGTTCAGCTTTGGTAGTTACTTCCCATCGGGTTGCGACTTCTTTCAAAGTTGCAGTTACTTCGTCCATATCTGGTACGTCTGAAGTAGGTAAAGCCCCACCTTCTGATACACCAGCCGTTGTTGTTCCTCGTGCTGTTAGAACTCTCCATCCACTTTTTTCCCAGCCTTCCTTCTTTAATAGTTTGAACATTTCTGAACGAGTGTTCAACTGATTAAATACAGTAGCGCCGAACATTGTGTTGAAGTAGCCGTCGTCAGCAGTCGCTAAGGTATCTTTTTGAATACCGTATCTTTTACTTATGCCTAGCGTTCCGCCATAGTATGCGTTTACGTAGTCATCGAAACTCATTGCCATATTTATTCTTCTCCTCTCATTGCCTCTAATTCATCGTATGATTTAGAAAATTCAAGCCAGTTCACTGACTGTTCTGTTTCTGGTTCAGCAACTTTAGGTGCAGGGGTTTGTTTCTCTCCACCGTAAACTCTGAATCCATTTTTTTGCAGTGTATCTACTGCTTCCTTTACGGAAATATCATCGGATTTTGTCTCACCAGATAATTCCAACTCCTCTACCTCTTCTGGAAGTTCCTCATCTTGTTTTTCTGCCATTAAAGCACCAAGATATTCCACAGCTTGAGTTAGTAGCGCTTCCAAGTTAGTTAGATCTTTGTCTAATTCTTCCTCTTCTACAAGCTCTTCCTCTTCCTGCTTCTCCATAGTTTCTTCCGCAACAGTAGATGAAGTTCCTTCCTCAGATGAAGGCGTTGTTTCCTCTTCCTTTATCTGTTCAGATTTCTCCTCGTCTTTTGTCATATTTTCACCATTACAAGTGCAAGTCATATCTTTGCGACCATCATTACACTTTATAACTTTAAACATTCCGTCGGATTGCTTTGCCAACGCAACATTAGTAACAGTCGCTTCCTCGTTAGCTGGATTATCTCCAACCCAAGAAACCGACCACAAACCTAAATCATCAATTCGATTATAACAACTTGAAACTCCTTCGGGACAAACCATTTTTGCGTTAACGGATTCGCCTCTTATTGAACTCGTTCCAGTAGTACCGAACTCTTGAATCTCCTTCCAAACCGAATCGTGCATTTCTAATTCATCGTGAATCCCGACTCTGATCTTGACCTTTGCATTTTCCACCTTGTAAGCTAGTGGGACTCCGATCGGCATCTCTTCGTGACGGTAGGAATAAACGCCGTACTTCATAAAAAAATCCATCGCATCTTCCATCGTGCCAGTAGGAATGAGGTCTGATTGTTTATCTACAATAGGTGCAGATATGTATGTTTCCATAATGCGAGAATTTTTCCACTCAGGTCGATAGACTTTCCAATCGGAATCCTCTTTTTTTGTGGTGGTTTTGCACTGACACACAAAAGTCCAAAGAAGATTTTACTATTTATCTGTTAGTATTCTGTCGGATGTAATCTATGATCATAGACTTTCGTGGGATCCCACGCTATCTAATTCTTTTCACTTCTTTAAGATTAAGATTTACTTCGGCTCGTTTGTGGTGTGCAACGACATATCTCGTTTTAGGCTTGTACTTAATTGGGATTATTATTTCCCATATGCCTATCTGACGGATATAATTCGGCTTCTCGTATTTAGCAGTCATATCTCTCCACCGCTCATTGGCTTTATCCAAACTTTCCAAATAGTAAATTGGTGTCCTAGTCATAGTTTCCCTCCCGCAATTTTGCTATTCCTTCTTTCATTTCTTCGATTGTAAAATATCTCGCCCAAATTCTCAAATTCTTTACCTTATGTGTTTTGCCACATTTGAAACACAGAACTGACGATTGTGGGTACTGAACTCCCCTATGCCAACGGCATTTAGGACAACACACTACTAAATATTTTTTCAACAGACTTACCATTCTTTACCACTCCATTTATGGTTGCACCAACCTGCTCTTGCACAACAAGGCACACATCTGTTACAAGAGGTGCATTTCTCGATATCGGTTCTATCACATTCGTAAGTATTTGCAAAATTATGGACAGGGTGAATAATACGGACTGCTACACAATCTTTCATTCCATCCCTCTCAAATCATCAACAAACTCTGCGAGGGCTTTGATTTCTTGACGTGCCATCTGTCTGCGGTCTTCATCCTTCGACCATTCCAAAGTAGCCATATGCATAGTAACTGCACTGACCCAATTCGTTTTAGGTTCGGGTATTTTCATTCTGCCCACCCCGAATCTACTGCACAGTCGTAGCACAGATCTACAGTGGCAACTACAGTCACTACTGATTTCTCCACTCTACAGATATCACATTTCGTGTCTTCCTTTTTCGGCATCGAGGCATAAAGTTCCTGTTTCGTTTTTCTTTCTTTCATTTTTATTCACCACCATTTATTCAACTGTGTTTGGGTTTCATCTTTCTCCCATACATCAAATTTCAGTTTCTCCAACTTAAAATAACATCTAGCAATATTCCGCCATTCCTTAATGGCGACTATTTCCAACTTCTTATGATTCTGCTCGGCAATAACCGAAACTTGGTCTATCATTTTATTCACTCTAAATTCTTCCAGATTATTAATGTCATAAAATCTAGATACGTAATCTAGTCTTTTCCATCTTTTATGACCCATTTCGCCAAAAGTAATAATCAATCCTTTCTTAGCCATCTTGATTGATAAATCGAAACATTCGTACGCCGAGCCAAAGGGGTCTAAATCTATGAGGTCAAACTTCCTCTTTTGATAATAGAGGTTACAGAGTAGAGACAGAGCATTAAGATTGTAATCACAGTTAAAGAAATCTACATTCTTGTCATTAGTGACTAGATTCTCAACTTTGTCTTTGTAATATGATTCTTCTCCAGCGAATACATCTAATACACTTTTGGGTTTTAAGATACTTAGGAACTCATCATTGGCTCTGTATTTATCTTTTCTATGTTTTTCATTGTAGGTTGCCTTGCCTTTCTTCAACCTCTTTAATTTTATTTGTACGGAGACTTCGGTTCGGTCTAGATCTAGAGCAATCTCTTTGTTAGATATTCCACGACCCTTCAACTCCTTTAATCTTGCTAAATCCTCTTCTTCCCATTTACGAGGTTTAGTTTTAGTGACGTGCATCTCACTTTCCTGTTTTTTTCTGTACGGTTAACGTTGCATCTGGAAGCCTATCCATAATTATACGGAACAACAATTCTCTAAGTCCCTTAAATGTTTCAAGTCTCTCATCCACATTACTTTCGTTTATGCTTTCGTCTATATTCATTCCTCTTCACCTTCTAAATCGAGTACTGCTAACTCAGTTGCACAACTGCTAAATTCATCTACTATTGATTGAGCTAGTACATTGATTCTATTAACCTTCTCAGGATCCTCAGCTATTTCTTTAGCTACTTTCCTATTCTCACCCAACCAAGTATTACGTAATGTCAGAGCCAAATCTGTCATCCGCCCTCCTTCTGGTCGAGATTGCTTCTTCTTTTTATTCGGGTCTACGTTAGTCGCCATCAAACCGAGAAATGAGTATAGATATATATACTTAACCGAAACACGCTATCGACGAGAATGCGAATTTGATATATATGTTCTAAGTTTAAAAACTGTCCCAAGTAGTGAATGCAATGTCTCGTTTCTCTAAGGTTTGTATTGCGAGTTCGCACATCCACAAACTAATGACGGAATCGGGAGTATGACCTACCAATTTCCCAGACAAACCGTATGTCAAAGAAGTCAGTCCTCTGATCAGTGGTTCTAGTTTTTCCTGAGACTCTGGGTTGTATGGTATTGTATATCTGTGCTGTTCCATATGAAAGGCGATTGAAGGGATTCCCACACTACTGTGATGTTTTTCGCTTCCCGTATTGTGGCGCTGTACTGGAAGTCCTGCGGTCTCCTTTGCAGCATTGTGAACCAATCTTTGATAGCCATTAGACTCGACCATTATGACACGGGGATTAAACTGTTCTGCAAGTGATTTCAGATTATCAACCTGAGCAGATAACCATCCGAAGCCTTCTGCCTGGACTCGTCCAGCCCAGAGATGTATTATCTTCCTTTGTTTAGTTTCTCGATTGAATGCAACAACACAATATGCAGTCTCATCATTCTTTACATCCATCCCCACCGCTAGATCTACGCCCATCACCACATCCCAACCTCTCGGAACTTCATTCAACTTACCTTGAGAATCTAAGCAGGGCTGGATAGTTTGAAAGGGAACTACGGCAGTCTCATCTGAAAGGCAGTTCAGCATATACTCGGATTCAAATTCACGGTTGGGCATTTCAGTTCGCCTTCCTTCAATCCTCTCCTCACTCCAGTATTCTTTCCAGACAGGTTTGCCAAGATCATCTACAATGGGTTGTCTAATGTTAACCCAAGCAGGATTCTTTCCAACCCAGTCTGTAATGTCTCCCACCCTCTTTTGAGTTTGTAAAAGCCACATCCAACCTTTAGGTAAAAGGAAAGGAACGACAACTTGAGTCATCCAGTGGATAACCTTCTCATCTGAGAATCTGGGAAACTCTTCCAGGATATCATCCAAAATCACACCGTGAACACGTTCTCCTTCCATTGCAGTTCCGACGGCAGAGGCGGAAATCCTAGCGCCGTTGGTAAAAAACTTCTGGGAACTAGACCATCTGTGATTGTCTCTCAGCGACTTCAATCTAGGATATCTATTAACAAATTCATCAAACCATTGCAATCTACGGATTGCCTTTGTCATATTAGAACTGCCCAACATAATCCTAAGATTAGGGGTTGTCATCATTAGATAGGCAACCTTAACCATCGCCATCGTTGTTTTCATCGATTCCCTAAATGCCACGATTGAGACCCTATCATTTTCGGTCATCGTTTTCGCCCAATCCCAATGCATATCTGCCAATGGAACAAAATCCAAAGGCTCAAATTCCATAAAATATTCTAAGGACTTATTGGCGAAATCCTCGAATCGTGGTATCTCATCTCCGATCTCGTCTAAGAGATAATCATTAAAAGTGGATAGCCCTTCCAAGACTCAACTCCTTCACAGTATATCCGCCCTTGTATAGCCATTTCATTACTTCATCTAAATCGTCGGAGTCGAATTCTTTTAAAACGTCTCCAGATTCACTTCGTATCGTGATTATATCGCCACTCCTCCACCTGTTTTCGTAGGATCTTACGAATCAATTCAGCCAGAGGTATTTCCAATTCAATAGCCTTGTCATTGAGATATTCCCAATCCTTCTGATATCCTTTGGTGACAGTTAATAGATATTGGTGTGGCTTATTTTTGTATGCCATTATTCACCCCCTTCGTTTTGTAAAGGTACCCAACAAACTTCGATAATCTCCCTAACTTCCCTTCTAGGTAATCTGCCGAAAGCTGTCTTAAATGATAGTTCATCTACTAAATGCTCGAATTCAAAATCTGTTATTTCTTCAAGTGTCTGTTGTGATCTACCGCTAAACAAACGATTTCTCAGCGAAGGATATTTGGCAAAGACTGGCAAATATGTTTCCTTGACTTCTTCTTTTCTCTTCATCTCTCTTTCCTTGTCTAGATCTAGCACCTTATTTGACATCTTCATTTCATCTATCCTAGATTCCAAGTGTTGCAATTTCGTCTGCTTCGTCTCCATCTCTATCTGAGAAGTTCCCATTCTGTGTTTCAATTTAGAGATGCTAGATTGTAATGCTACACATTGTTCCTTCAAAGACATTATGTCCGAATCTTCATCCATTAATCTAAGCATTGCAGTTTCTAGCACGTCACTCATTGAACGTCTACCACAGTATATTCTCCAATTTTCCCACACACGAGGAGTCACTGTAAAACTCCGTTGAAACTTACGCTCACTATCTGTTAATTTTCTCCTGCCCATAACTCACCTCCATTCCATTAGGTCATATAAATGTTAGTTGCTCCACTCATCGACAACTTCCAAATTTTTAGAGATATAGATGCCGTCAACTTTCAAATCTCGGTGTCTCATCTTCTCTTCGTAGTATTCTATGATCTCACCAACATCCACCGTACTGATTATGACCTTTCCATCTTTCACAATTCTAAGAGGCATTAATCTTTCCCCCCGAGTACGTCGCTTACTAATTCCCAAAACTTCCTAACAGAAACACCCATCTCCTTGTTCTTGGATATTGCTTTGTTCCTATCTTTTTCGGAAATCCAACCGTGAAGAACTCCGTAATCAAACCATTTATCGTAAGTCAATCTCACGTCACTCACTTATTCTCCTCCTTAGCTATCTTTTCCCTCATCTTCCTTTTCTCCTCTTTTTTCTTGGAAGACGAATCTGTCCCTTTCCGAATACTTTCCAATTCTTTCTGAAATTCCTCTTTAGTCATTCTCTGTTCTTTTGGAATTTTGTATTCGGCTTTAGGTTTAGGCTCAGGATCCTGAGTCAGTTCGGGTCTCATTTCTCTAATCGTGGCTTTGAGAGTTTCAGTCAGTTGTTCCTGACAGGTTTCCCGCAGATCATAGAACGCCATTTCTGGGCGACGGTGGTCGTCTGGATTTAGCGAACCAGTTACGGTTACTTGGGCTTTGGCACTTTCGTAATTCCCTAGAGATTTCGTAGCACCCATTGTTATTGATATGTCTGTGATTTCCATTGTTGTTGCCTCACATTTCAGGGGGAGGTGGTAAGCGCCCAGCAAAGCAAGGTCGACACCAAAAACGGGGGTTGTTGAACCGAGTTCCACCTCCCTATCCTGTGTGTGTCCCATCGAGCAAATGTGTTTTCCGATTCCAACCAACGTAAGGAATGATGTGTTGTCTGCTCTACTGGGACAGCTCCTAGAAAGAGGGGGAGATTATATAGGTTGCGGACTTTTTCCAGAGATCGGGCGTAAAGCGACCATCATCCTATGATCATAGGAATTTCTATCGACGATAAACCGAATAGCTGCAGCTGGGAGTAAAGCAAAATGCATAATTTTGCCTAGTTTATCGAACACCCAAGAGTTTATATATACCCTCGCTATGAGTATATTAGAGTTGGAACTTCCGAGCTGAAAAAGACTGAGGACTCGGCCCTTCTCTTGACACGCCCCCCTCCGAAACTGACCCTCTACCGCAAGGCTTCGAGAACTTCGGTTCCATTCTACCTTAGCAATCAGAGGAGAAGTAGGCTTCGAGAACTTCGGTTCCATTCTACCTACGTCAGTACTGCGGGGATGATTAAGAGTCATACAAAAATCGGTTGATGTGACTTCGCAAATTCGTTTGACGAAGCACTATACTATCGGTAGTCTTCTCTTCGTCGGGGGCAACCACGTGTCATCACACCTTAGTCCGTTTCTTTAGGGATTTTATGCTAGGCAAGTCCCCTAAAGAGCGCCACCGAGTCATTGTACGGATCCTATCCGTCAGCTTGATACGGTGGTGGGTGCGGGATGGGTCTTTGCTCGGCAATCCATTCCGCCCAACGACTAATTTGTAAATAAACGAAAGCCCGATTCTAGGTTGGATATCAACTCTGTGTGAGAACTTTGGAGCAGAGGAAGGACTGAATGACACTCTACCTAATCCGTAGACCAGACCGTTACTGAATTGGGCAAACATCGTTTTACAATCATACGCAAAATTACAGTAACAGTCTACGGGAAAGATGGCGGTTCAAATCCGTATCCCAACAGCACAGGACTTTGAGAGTATCAAAGTCATTCGGACAGAGCTATTAGCGTTGTTTTGGTAACAAAACATTAATCTACTGAGTTGTAGTACAATCAGGTAATACGTTCCCGTAGACTTTACAACCTTTTTGCTTTTTTTCCTAGGATCCTACGCTTAAAATCTATGATCATAGACAACCCTAACACTTATTTACATTCTGAGAATATCTTTTTTCCAATATGGAACGCTTGGAGTTGAAGGGGATTGACACGGAACTCAAAAGCAATCTCAAGATCTTGGCGAAACAACACAATATGACAGTCGGCGAATTAGTAGAACCTGCATTGAATCGTTTTGTTAACCGACCCGATATGATGGAAAGACTTAAACACGAAAGACAGTATAAGAGAAGGTATGAGATTCTTTGATAGATTTGGTTGGCGAGATGGACGGCTCACATATAATTCGGGAAACGGAGTTACAAAATCAGCCCTCCAAGAGAAGATGGATTCAGGACTTACGAAGTCTGCTCGGACTCCCGTCTACGACTCTGAAGCATCTCAAGGTCTTGTGGGCGCTGAGAAAATGCACCCTCCCTATGATCAGCATTATCTGGAGTATATGGCAGATAACTACAGTCATCTCAGAACAGTGGTTCAAAGAATCGCCTCCCAAACAGTAGCGAAGGGCTGGTCTGTTAATCCAATCGTAGAGAATCCTGACGAAAGCCAAAAGGAAAGAGTAGAAGAACTACTGCATAATCCAACCGCAGGTGATTCTGATATTTCTGGAACTGAAATGATTAAGGCCCTAGTTAGGCAATTCGAGGTTTTCGATGATGCTTGGGTTTCTATTGTTTATGATTATTTTGAAGATGATAATGGAGTTCAGGGTAAACGAATCAAACAGTTATGGGTTGAAGATGCGAAATATATGAGATTTAATACTGATGAATTCGGCAGATTTCAAAAAACAAATAAGTTCAGTCCGATCTCTAGAAAGCAGTTAAATGGAGATGTTGACCCGAAAACCAACATTGACTTAGTACCAATAGCTTACAGCTTTGACCGAGATGGCGAAGACTCGATTCCGTTTGGAAGAGATGAGATTATTCATTTCAATAAGTATTCTGCATCTGCTAGACTCTACGGGCAATCACCCATTCTGGGATTATCCAAGAAGTTGGAAACTGCACTAGCTATCGAGAAATATCAAAATAAGTTATACCGCCTGGAAAGACCTCCAAAGGGATTCTTAGACATTCAGGGTCACGATGAACAGGCACTCAATAGATTAGGAGAATATATCGCAGAAGAGACTGCACGTAATCCCAACTTTATTCCGATCATAAGTTCGGGCGAAGGGAAAGCTGGAGCGAGGTTCGTTCCTGTTATGCCTTCCAATTCAGAATTAGAAATGCTACCATATATTGATAAAATAAATCAAGATGTTAATTCAGCCTATGGAGTTATGCCACTTGCAGTTGGAGATATGTCTGGTGTGGGTGGATTGAATTCCGAAGGTGAACAAATCACAATGATGGATAGGACAATCCTAGAAACTCAGAAAGTAATCGAAGACGGGTTCTTCAAACCGCTGTTAGATCTAATGAAGATTACAGACTACGAAGTCGTTTTTGATGAACTTAACGAAAAGAATGAAGCTCAACATTTAATGAACTTATCAACTAAGGCTGACATTATTGCCAAATTCCAAGCAGTCGGAATAGTAATAGATATGGATGAAGATGGTCAACTGATTCTTCCTGAAGACGCTGGGGCTGATATAAGTTTTCGGCAGTCAAATCCTTCGAGGGAGTCGCTGGAGGAACTGGGGCTAAAAGAACCAGCAGATTTATTGACAGAGTAAATACTATTTTTAAGAAATATATACGAGAAAAACTCAATACCCTGAAAGCTGCAGTTGACTTGATTGAATTACGTGAGAGGGGTGCAGATTTGTTCATCGTAATGAGGATGGAAATGAAAGAACTCTTGGACGATGAGTTTGAAAGAGCTTACAAACACGGTATGAAATCTGCAATATCTGAAAAGGATATGAAGAAGGCGATGCCTGAAGATTCTATGCAAATCTCCTTTACTCAGGAAGACCGAGAAGCTATTAATCAATTAAAGAGAAGTGGCACTTTAGAAGACGCTTACAATCGAATGACTAAAGAGATGCTCGAAACGTTTAACGAGACATTGCAAGATGCCATCTTGGAAGGAGTTACTGTAGAAGAAGCGACGAGAAGTCTTGCTCAAAAAGTAGGATTAAGAGTAGCTGAGATGAGTCGGATAGCTAGGACTGAGATGATTAACGCTACGAACGAAGGTCGTATCAGTGCTTACGAGCAGAGAGCTAAGATAAGAGGGAAGGAAAATCGTTACACTCTCGTCGTTGCTGGAGGGGCGAGGACTTGCGATGCTCACAGAGAACTGGCAAGTAGGATCCCAGCAAGTGGGTTGCCTTTACAGGAGCTGAAGGATTTACAAATGCAAATAGGTGCGTCTCACGGAATGACCCTTTCGGGGAACGTACTTTTGCATCCGAACCAGCGAACAGTTATAATGAGAATACCATAAGGGGGTTGTATGTCAAGACAGTGCAGGAAATGTGGAGCTTACGAAACCAGTACATATTTTTCAAATCAATATTATTGCCAAGACTGTGAAACCAAAAGGTTATGGGATAACGGCGACAAAGTTTATGCCGAACAAATGGCACTACGAAGAAGAATGATAAAGGTCAAAGAAGCTAGAAAGAAAATAGATGAGTTTGTAGATGACAAGATTAAGAGAGGTTTGATAACTAGAGAGAATATAGAGGAAATGGAATGAAGATTACAATGGATGATTTACAGAAGAAGATTAAGACAATTAAGTCTCAGGATCCTAAGTGCTTAGATATGGCATTGGACGATTTAGCAGATTTTATGCATCTCGAGGCTTCCAGGCTAGTGCCAGTTTCTTCGGGAACTCTGCGAAAGAGCATTAACATAAAGCGTAGGAAGATGTGGAAATCCATCGGAACGAATATTGAATATGCGAGGTGGATAGAGTACGGAGAACCGATCGGTGGTAAGACTACGCATCAATATTTCAAAGGAGATTTAGTTCCAAGAAGTCAAGTGACTCATCCACTCGGCCCTAAGCCATACCTACGACCTGCATTTACAAAGGGAACTGCTAATGATAATGAGAAATTGAAGGAGTATTTCGAGCTTTGTCTTGGTGAAATTTAAGGAGATATATAGAGAATGTCTAAAAAAACTTGGAAGTCGGATTTACAAAAAAGTTTCTACCCGTTCTTTAATTGGTTAGATAACGTTGGTAAAGGAAAAACACTAAACGAACGCACTCGTGATATTATGATGGGAACAGTATTCTGGCTGATTATAAGTTATCTGGTTTGGAGTTACTTTGGTAATTAAGTCAAGAATACTTGATTGGTGTGATCAACAAAGAGCCATTGAAGAATACGAGAGGTCTGCCGAAAGGAAAAAGGTAGACGATTTAAGGAAATTCATTCTTCAAAAACATTATGAAGAGGAGGAAACGTGCAATTCGGAATAGATGATATGGTGGATTTCTTTGCGTCTGATCCTAACGTAACAGTAGTCACGGATGGGCGAAAGGCGACGAACAGTTACACGATTAGATTGGAATGTGACAAGGAATTCTGGGATTGGTGGGATTCGTTATCAGAATATCAGCAAGAATATTTGAAAGGTAAGAGCTAGGATCATAGACCGAAGTCCGATAGATCTACACTATCAATCTTACATCTCTTTTTTAGAATCTTGATATATTCAGGACTCAATTCAATCCCTATCGATTTCCTCCCTAATCTAGAAGCAACGCTCAACGTAGTTCCAGAACCTGCAAAAATATCCATTACCGTATCTCCCTTTTTGGTAGATGCTTTGATACACGTCTCAGGTAAAGTTTCGGGGAATGTGGCAAAGTGGACTTCGCTAAAGGGCTGTGTCGCTATTTTCCACACACTTCGTTTATTCCTACCCTTAACGGGGTCGCCATATGCCTTTACAATATCCATTTCCTTTTTCCCGTGTAGATATGCAGAATCGTCACCCCCGTGTCTACGAACGCTACCCTTTTGTCTATCTATATTTAGTTTCAATCTAGGAATAGAAGATTCTGCTAACGGTTCCTTAATCGCATCACTATCGAAATAATACTTGTGAGATTTTGTAAGTAAGAATATGTATTCGTGATTTCTCGCACATCTGTCCTTCGCAGGTTCGGGCATTGGATTGGGTTTTTCCCATACAATATCTTGACGTAGCCACCACCCATCTTCCTGTAAAGCAAAGGCTACACGAAATGGGATCCCAACAATGTCTTTTGGTTTTAGTAAACTGTGCTTGTCGCCTTTATTCCAATATGTATCTCCTAAATTCAACCACACAGTCCCATCATCTCTCAAAACCCGTTTTAATTCTCTGAAAATACCGACCATAGTTTTCACGTATTCTTCTGGTGATTCTTCGAGACCTACTTGCTTGTCTACCCTTTCTGCCCCACATTTCTGACATATTCTCTTATAGAGTTCTTTCACCGCCCCTTGCTTATCGGTTTTGTACTTTTTGCCGTGAGTTCTTTCGTTGAGTCCTGCACGGTGATGAATAGGTCTTCCTAGATGGTTACAATCCTCATCACCTCCTTTCCAAGTGGCAGTACCGTAATCTCTCAAACCCCAGTAAGGAGGGCTTGTGATTACAGATTGTATGCTTTCGGATTCGAGTGTTTTCAGAACTTCCCTGACATCACCTTCTATGATCATAGGTCTCATTACAGACCTACAGACCAATCTTTGAATTCTTCTCGTCTTTGCTTTCGTTTTTTAATTACTTCGGGGAGTGTAGATCTATACCGCTTCTCGATATTCTGAATCCTTGCTCTAACTCTTTTTACGGATGATTTATCAGGACTCGACCCCAGCAATTCCCATAGAGCTTCAAAAAACAATGCATCAAATCCCTGCAATCCTTCAAACGGTTTGCCGATTTCGTTCTTGTCATATGCTTCTCGTAGGATCCTGTAATACAAAACTCTATCTGAATTCCTACAATCAATATCGTTTTTGAGATACCACTCTACTTGGTCTTTAATGGTGTTTAGTTCTTCAACTGTACCCATAGTTAAACGCCTTGCATTTTCCTTTCTTACAATCTATTCTCAAACAGACTGCACACGGCTTTACAGTATCTCTGCTCAATCTTGCCATAATGGATTGATGGGTAGGATTCAAAGCTTTATCCTTTGAAGGGTAACAGATACGGCAGAGCATTTTGCCATTAATCACGGCGAACTCGTTGAACTCATTGTCTAAATGGGTTATGGAATCTGTTCCACAATTTTCACATTTAATCATATCGTCACCTGTTTTCGTAGGATCTTGCCATTCTTATCTATCTGTCTATCCTCGAAAAACAAATCCCTCTCTACAGACGTGTATTTCCAACCTCCAAATTCTCCCTTTATTGAAGAGAGTTCTTTCAATGAGAATGTTCCCCATTCGTCAAAGGCTGGGTCTATTCCAGATACAACGTACCCGAAGAATGTGTCTTCCCCGTCAAACTCGGTTGCATACCAAGTCCATCGACTTGAAGGGAAGAAGTATTTCGCTAAAACTTCTTTAGGAAATCCCCCATCTGTCGAGTATAACGGCTTCGCTTTTTTTCTGATTTTTTCTGTCATCAGTTTCATTTTTGTCTCCTTTTTTATCCTCTTAGTTGTCTGAGGTACGTCGTGAGTTGTGAAAGTGTATATAAGCTTTAACATCCTCCGTTTTCCCGAGATCGGGCTTTCAAGTTATTATCTGTTTAAGAATTTGGGCAGGAGTCAGGCTCTTTTCTCCCATCGTTATCGTCGTAGTAATCGTGTCTCCAAATCTTATTGAATAACCTGCAATCGGTAAAATAGCTCCCTTCTTTAAAGATGGTACTTCCAGTTCTATATAATTTCCTAAATCAAACCAAAGGAAGTTTTGCAGTTCGATAGTGTATGTTATGGTTGGTTCCTTGTTTGCTTCGACGTATGATCTAGCGAAATCAGTACAATCAACCTTCCTGGAAAGTGGTAAATTAAATTGGGCAGATTGGATTCCGTATGTTTTAATGCTGTGTTGATTTTCGTAAGTATCTAAAATGCTAGAATCCAGAGTGCTTCTTACTGTACAAGAATTCACCATCTTAGATAAATTAGTGGAAGCGACGATACCCACATTTTCATTATCGGTTAATCTCAGCACTGGTCGTTTCATCGAGCCTAGAATATCTGTGGAGATTGCACGGAGCTGAACTCCATCCATTATGGCATAATTGAACGTGATTGGGTCGAACGCATTACGATATGAATCTGATTCCGCAGTGTGCTTCATATTTGCAATAATGCCGTCTATGAATTCCTTTCTAGTTTTCCAACCGTAAATATTCCAATCATCGCTCACCACACCTCCCCTAAGTTTCGGATTGCCAGTGGCAGATGTTGTGATCATAGCACTCGTGTCTATACCTACATCCGCATTATCTACAACATCCCTAATTGCAGCCAAGCCATCCCATCCTTTGTAATATTGTGTATCTGTAAAATCCACCTGTTCTGAAGTTGCCAGATGAGTTAAAAAATCGAATGCCGTAATAGTGTATTCACCTTCTTTGGGATATACTGCTTTGATGATTCCTCGAAACGTAAGGATATCGTTATGTGGCGCACGACCCACCATCGGTCTAATTTGTTGATGTCCAAACACCACTGTGATTTCCGAACCGAGTGAACACAGTGTCGATGCGCTTGGGTCGTTTGTTGTAATATTGAGGACACGAGATTCATTGAAGCTATGTGTCATTTGTAACGTATTTACTTCTAGTCTGGTACTGTTGATAGTGACGAGAAAGTCTGTTAGTTTATACTGAGTTGTAACAACCATCACTCACCAGCCAAATACGGGTATCTTGCGATGAATGAGAGTGTGGCGTTGTACGTATTTGCTAGGCTAGGATCCTTAGTAATAGAACTGTTTTGTAAGACCAGCATCCACTCTTGAAGTTTGTTAGCTTGATTGTCTATATTCTTGAATGAGTGAAGTGCGTAAGTAAAACCACCCGTTGCCAAAGAACGGATTCGTCTTAAACCCGTTTGTGACAGAATTTGAATATTCATAGAGACTGTTGGTAATCCGAATTTGGTCTGTGACGTTGAATTAGGAAATTGACTGCTACCTAATGCCATAGTAGAAGACAATGAATTACCAGTGGTGAGTGTGCTGGATTTTATGGCAATATCTCCGTCTGATGCCAACTTGTCTAAATCTAGGTTCACGGGTAAGTCCCATTGCACGTTGACTTTGTTATCAAAAGCTGAAGAGGTCTGTTGAGTAGCATCAGTAAATAACATATTATTGTCAGTTACTAAACAAGATACATTATGACCATCTGGTTCATAGTAATGACTTACTAGACTCAGTGAAGGTTTTGTTGCCAATATCGTGGCAGTTTGATTACTCGCACGGTCAGAATCTAGATATTCTTCCTCCATTATTAAATAAGAAGCAGTAGCATCTGTACTGTCCATAACTGCGATAGTGTAAAATCCATCAGTCAGGGGGAATCCAGAGCCATACACGTGAACCCGATCTCCAATCGCCAAACCATATCCAATCCAATCGTGATTTGCCCTTTTTGCAGTTATCTTCAAGCGACCATCTGTATGAGATGCGAAATTCAATACATCGTCTCCAGAACCTCCAACAAACTTGGCATAGCCACCCAATGCACTATGTGAATTTCCACCAGCAGTAACTATCGTACTATCACGAGCCAGTCTCGGAATAACACAGAGACCTTCCATCGAATCAACAATGGTAGTAATGTCTGGAGATACTGTTTTGGCATCGGTTACCACTGGATTTGCCCATATATGATATACCTCTTTTTCATCATCGGAAGCGTCTGGGCCACCGTAGATGAAGGCTAGATCTACACGTTTGAAATAATTGTCAGTACCATCGCCAAACTGTTCTTCAGTTCCACCTGTATGATCTTCTGGGGTTGTAGGGTTTCCACCTTCACCTGTAAAGAAGTCTTCGCCTGGACTTATGTCTTCGACTACATAATCATAATATCCATTTGCAAATGAAGCTTTAACTTCATCCGAAACAGGGTTTCCGCTTGAATCGAAAGATGCCATACCGACGAGTCTGATTTTTACAGTGTCTGAATTTGAAAACGCCTTCGAACAAGTAGCATAAAGTCTCTTAGTGCTTTGGTCTAAAATATCATTATTAATATCTAAACAACCCGACGTGACTACTTTGTCGCCATCTGCTCTATCTGTAACAGACCATTTATATTCCGAAATAACTCTGTCAGATCCTACGGGATATGAGCCTTGAGCATTCACAACAACTGCACAATCTGTCGTAGGCGTTGCTTGAGTTAATCTGGTAGAATCATCAGCACCAATAACCCCAGTTTGTGCAGACAAGGCGTGTTCTCGGCTTGTAGTAACTACAGAGACTGGGACAACTTCATTAGGAGTGGGTGCATTTCCCGTAATCTGAGTAAGTGGAGACATCCACCCATCTACATCTTCGAGAACAAGAACAACGTCCTTTGCTCCAGAAGTTGTGTATGTGTAACTTATTTTTTTACCTAGCCCACCAGTTTCACTATTTGTGTGTTCTGTAGGCATAGTATATTTAGAATAATCGTCTGGGAATGTGTTGCTGACGTTTGCATCCCAATTAACCCAGACGTATTTGTATTTGCCACCTGTTCGGTAGGATCCTGCGTCTAAACCAGTATCTGCAATTACGTACAGATGGTATTTTGTTCCTATATCTATATTTCCTGCACCAGCACCGATCGGTGAACCGTATGCAGATTCATACATTACCGCAGATGATACCTTTGGTCTCACTATAGATACTGTATTGCTCACAGCACCATTACCATCTGTGTTTTGTGAATCTTCAGAATAAAGAGTAAAATTATAATTGTCAGTAGGCGTTGCCAATACAGACCCCGTAATTTCAGAAAATGGTATTTTAGTTCTACCTACGTCATCCAGCTCCGTTGTATTTGACCCTTGACTTGCAACCGCACCTATGGAACCTGTTGCCCAGCCTAACGAATTCTTAGTATGGGAAGTATCGCTTGGCGAACGTACAATATTCACAAAGCCCCCCTCTGGGTTTGAAGTATCTGGTGTTACGGTTATGATGGGTGTTGGTGTGACGGTAGGTAAAATGTATTCAGCCCTAATTCTTGGTTGATAATCTGCCCCCGCCCCTTCAGCACTGAAGACTTTTGTAGATGGATTGGTACTTGAACTACCTCCATAGCCATCTGTATCTGTAGACATAGACATAGAGAAATTCATTAACCCCGCCCAATCCAAACCATTGTAAACGAACTCTGCAAGATTGAATTCGACCCAAGCACCTGCAGTTCCAGCGGTTGATGTTACAGTATCTATTAATCTCTGCCAAATATCCTGACCCAGTAGGTGCGCTCGTGGTTCCCAAGCAGTAGACCCGTCATAGTTTACACCATTGGCTAAATCTGGCATCCAACCTGACGCTACGGCTGATTTGAGTTCGTGTAGATTATAGGTCGCAGAGAAATTGGTTGTACCTATGTTAATGTTGACTTCAGCCCCACACCATAACCTCAATGTGCCTCCGACCAAGACTGCTTCGTCTGGGATGGCGAAATGCTTCTTACTAGGCATTCTCATTCTGCCAATAAGAGAACTGAATTTGTGTATCACGTTCGATTGTCCGTCGTCTCTGATTATAGAAACGGTGCTAGGATCTACACCTAAATTTGTAGGATTGTCATTCTGAATATTAACGCTTTCGTAAAATAGAGATGTATCGGCAGGGAGGTTCACATATCCTGTAAACGCTGTAGCCATTATCTACCTCCGTGAATCTCATTTATCAAACCACTAACTTTTCCAGGTACGAACTCAACTGCTCCAATCAGTGAGTCTCCCAAATCATTTGCCAAGTCTATGTATCTTTGAACTTCATCAGCACCTTTGGAGAAAGCATCATTCAAAGCATCCACCGATTTAGTGACTAAACCGAATTTCTTTTCGAGGGCATATAGGATCACTATCAATGCAACAATCGTAGCACCTATTATGAAAATAGGACTTGCCATCATTGCAGTATTCAGACCCCATTGAGATACTGTTGCTCCTTTAGTCGTGGCACTTTGCGTAGCGGTTGCTTGTGAAAGTAGAATCTTTGTAGAAGCGTCTAATTTGTTTAATGCAATTACAACTTCCATTGGCCCTGCCACTAACTCCATCTGGTATCTGAATTTTTCTAGAGTCTTGTATTGTTGTTCATTAACGATTCCTAATTGTTGTGCGGAAGCAATAGATTTCGAGTAACCTCCGACAACTTGATTTAACCCTCCAGACAACCCCTCTAAAGCCACCATCATTTCTATATTTTGAAGTGTAGCTTTCTCGCTTTCTTCGGCAAACTCTCTAGTGGCCTTTTCTGCATCATCCATATCTCGAACGTATTCGCCCGTGTCTGCGTCCAGTACTATCTGTAAACGGTCAACTTCTGGCATTAAGGTCTCACCCCTACTTCGTCATATATTTTATTCAACTCATCAGTCCTCTCACTGTACACTCTCTGCATTACTGATGCCTTTTCTGAAGTCATCGCATTTACGATACTCATTAGTGTCTTTTTATCAAAGTCATCAACCACATTTAGTAATTGAACCACTTCATCATATGTTAAATCTGGTTCTATGATCATAAGTTCCAACATTGCATAGAAAATCGGATTGGCAGATTCTTCTGCACTTGCTAGGATCTTACGCTCTTTTTTATTGGGTTGTTCCCCTTCTGCAATTTTACTGAGGATTGTTCTGAGAACTGGTTGCCTTTTTGCTAAAGTCTCTCGCAGATCATAGAACCTCTCATTGATAGATTCCCAATCAGAAGTACTTAAACGCCTTAATACAATCTTAGGAGTCATTTTGGTTTTTACCAAACCGAACCATTTTGATTCTTCAGGCATAAAGTTCTTTAGACTTGGTAATAGTAATTCCTTTCTTTCCCAATATTCTTTCGTAACCGCTCCCATATCCAATAATGGGGCGGACATCTGTCCGTGAACTTTGACCATTTTTTTTACCTACCTATGTTGGTGCTATATCGCCCGATATTGCGAAGGCACTGAAATTACCGTGATTACCAGCGCCTGTGAATTTAATGGAAACTGTTTCTACGACTTCCCCTCCAGCACTATATGGTGCAGTTCGAGTCATAATAGTTCCATTGGTTAGCCCGATTGTTCGAGTTGTGCCATTGTCATCTATTGACAGTCTCATTAATGGAATTAAGTCATCTGCATACATATCATCATAAAACGATGATTCGTCCTTTGCAGTCATTGTTAGATCTAGCGTAACGTCTGCCTTGCCTGAAGAAATGTTGGCATTTTGAAGCGTCTTAATCGCACTATCAGCGCCCGTCACTTTCTCAGGTATTACTTGTTGATTATTGGCGACTGTGAGTTTTACCGTTTTCAGATATGGGACTTCTGCCAAACCTTCAGCAACATATATGTTTTGACTGGATGCTTTGTAGATTCCCTTTCTCAAATTTTTGGTAAGTAGCGCCGAGGATCCTGCAATGTCTGAGCAAGTCCAATTTGCATCTTGGTCGATAATGTAAGCTACACCACCATCTGCTCCAGAAGTTGTACCATCACCAATAGTTGATGCATTGCCTGTAGTAATGTCTATACGACCACTGGTGCCGACTGATGCGTCTAACGAACCGTTAGCAGTATAGAATCTCATATATTCCTCACCGACTTCAACGTATGACCCAGCCTCTGAAGATGTAATTAAGATTCCATATCTCTCTAAAAGATTCGAGCGCTCGACTGTGAGATTGTTTGCAGTTAATGGTGCAGTTGCTGGTGCCGACGGTAAACTTATCGTCGAATAATTTGCAGCTATGAAGCCTCCTGCGAAATTTCGAGCATTTGTTCTGCTCGTTCCAGGTGCATTGCTTTCTACAGTGTAGAGTGCGTGGCATCCTAGATCTAGAGTCATTGGGCTTCCTGTTGTATAATCTGCCTCTAATGATAATGAATCAGCAGTAACTCCATTAACCAAACTACAATTATAATTTAAGCCATCTACCTCTTCTGCCAAGACTGTGAATGATTTGGGTGTTGTTGATTCTAACTTATTGGCATCGTATTGGTCTGGATTTCTACCAATACCCCAACCCAACATATCTCTCCACCCAGTCCCCCATAAACCAAACTTCATTGAGAGTTTGACCATCTCAGGGCCTTTGACAATCTTTGGGTCTGTAGACTGACCTATGCTCGGAACTGGAGCATATTGCATATCTATATTTCGAGCATCGAATGTATCGAGCAATCCTAAGAACTTAAGTGCTGAACCTACTTCCGTACCTCTTGCTGTTTCGCCCTCGTAATAGGCGTTTACGTTTTGACTTAACCTGACCATTTTTATGTTACCTCATAACTTATGACTTCGCAATCCAAGACATATCTATACCATCTATTAAGTTTATCAGTGTGGTCGATTCTTGATGTTGGATATACCAACTGATAATCTGTGAATGGTGATGTCTTGTTAGCCCTCAGCAATCTGACGACTTCGCCATATAATTTGCGTAGCCGAGATCGGGAGTTCTTTGTGCTGATGTCAATCGAAATTCTCCAAGCGCCTTTGTCTAAGGTGGTTCCAAAACCGTTTGGACTATGTGTCCCAGCGACCTCATAGAGCCTAATTACGTCACCTCGACTCAGGTCTTTTTTCCCAAGATCCCACGAGTCTGAGATGGTGGGGGTCGTGCTATCTGTGTTGGAGGCATCCCAGTTAGACGTGAGCAGTGTGCTAACTGATGTTACGGGGTCGCTGA